>ERZ1673768.15-NODE-15-length-65120-cov-19.435503_pt1 | contig 65120 bp, 56 predicted proteins | sample MGYA00580142_ERZ1673768 | MGnify/ENA primary metagenome ERZ1673768 (study PRJEB41219, sample SAMN04549649) | soil metagenome | isolation source: soil | place: USA: Texas, La Sal del Rey | collected 2008-06-23 ... | reverse complement strand
AAATTGGTGTTTTCCGCCTTAAAACGGTGACGAGAACAAGTCTCGTCGCCAAAAATTGGTCTATTCCAACCTAAAATGGTGACGAGATTGGTTCTCGTCGTCAAAATAGGGTCTTTTCCGCCTCAAAACGGTGACGAGAACTGGGTTCGTCGTCAAAAATAGTAATTAGAGAAAGTGATCGAGTTAAAAAAGCTATCTGCACATACCAGATAGCCTTTTTTGTCGTCCTATATTTTCTTAATTATTAATGCGGGATATCCGTTTATTTTTTCTATCCAGAAACTGTTCATCGCCCTAAATTGCCAATTTGAGAAATCGTGTATTTTTTACCTAAAAACAGTCCACCGTCCTATCAGAAAAATCGTTTATTTTTTCTACCCAGAAACAGTTCATCGTCCTATATTCTCCTAAATTGCCAATCAGGAACAACGTTTATTTTCTACCCAAACACAATTCATCATCCTATATTTCTCCTAAGTCTAAGCGATATAATTTCCGATAGCGTTCGTTTTCCTTAAGCAGAGACCGGTGATTCCCATGCATTGAAATGGCTCCATTATCCAAAAATACAATTTGGTCCATTTTTTCCATCCCCATTAGATGATGGGTAATGAGAATAACCGTTTTTCCTTCCAAAGTTTTAAAAATGGTGTCCAGTAAATCCCGCTCCGTCAATGGATCGAGACCGACAGTTGGTTCATCCAACACAACAATTGGCGTATTCTTCAATAAAATTCTTGCCAGCGCGATCCGTTGTCTCTCCCCACCGGAAAAACGTTGCCCGGATTCTTCCATTTGGGTATCCAGTCCTTTTGGCAAAGAATGAATATATTGATCCAATTTCACTTGCCGGATGACGTCCTCAACCTCTTCCCTCGTTGCCTCCTGATTCCCCAAACGAATATTGTTTTCCACCGTCGTTGCAAATAAATAAGGTTTTTGGTTCAATACACTGATAACTTCATAAATCTGTTCACCATATCTGCTTGCCGACAAGTCACCAATCTTAACCGTACCATTATCCGGTTTCATTGCCCCGATTAACAGCTGTAATAAAGTAGATTTACCGGCACCGCTCTTACCTAGCAAAGCTACCTTCTCTCCGGGGCGAATTGTCAGATTGATATTTTTTAAGGCCGGTTCTTTATTCGACCCATACGTATAATCAACATGTTCAAAATAAATGACAGGATTCGTTGCAATTTCAAACGATCCAACCACACCTTGAGTTCCATTATATTGATCGATATTTTCCAGCCGCTCTAATGACTCTTGATAAGCAGGAATTTTTTCGATTGCATTCGAAACCGGAATTAAACCTTCTAAAATCGGCAAAGTCACCAGCGTGAAAGAAGCAATGTACGCCGGCAGTATTTCTCCTTCAAGCGCTTCAAAACCTGCCCAAATACCGACAAATATCAAAATAAGTCCGGATATCACTTGCAGTTGAAATGTGCGGGCATGATTCCAATCCGCTAACTTTTTCTCAATCTTATTCGTCTCCCTGCTTTCCTTCATAAATTGGCCGATAAATCGCTCCTTGTTTCCGCTAATCATCCAATCGCTAATGCCAAGTACTGCGTCGGTAAACATTTGGTACAGTCGATTCCGCTTTTCTTTCACTTGAATTTGTCGCTTCTTCAAAAAATACAAGGATATAAGTGGATAAACGACGATGATTACGGCAAGACATACGGCAATCCAAAGAGCAAAAAACGGATCAAATATCGCTAAGCTTGTAACCGAAAAAACAAACAAGAATAACGCAACAATAGTTGGGAAAATTGTTCGAATATACGCATCCTGCAAATGTTCAATATCATCGGCCAGCGTTCCGACCAAGTCTCCTGTTTGGAATCGCGAACGAATAAACAAAGCTTGCGGCTCCAGCGCGTCATACAACCGCACACGCATATCCGCTAAAATTTTCAATACCGTATTGTGCCCAACCAATCTTTCCATATAACGGACGACCGGGCGAGCAATACCAAACGCCCGCACAAGAACAATCGGTACATATAACATTAAAATATTGTAAGGCGCCTCAGCTGCTCGTGTGATTAAGAACCCTGAGGTGAAGGTAAGCATCGAAGCAGTTAAAAAGGTTAAAAAACCGAGAAAAACGGTTGCCAGCATGAACCATTTATACTGTTTTATAAATGGACGAATATATTTATTAAAGTTTCTCATCTAACTTACCTCCCCTCGATGAACCTTGACTAACTGTGTAAATACACCATTTTTTCTAAAAAGTTCATCCGGTGTTCCGCTTTCTGCAAGCCGACCGCCATCCATAACGAGAATATAGTCCATTTCATTCATCCAGTGCAGCCTGTGCGTTGCAAAAAACACTAACTTATTATCAAGCAATGGAAGCATGATTTCTTTTATATCATGTTCCGTTTCAATATCGAGATGGGCGGTCGGTTCATCAAAAAACATGATCGGACGATTCGTCAACAGTGCCCGAGCCAGAGCAATCCTCTGTTCTTCGCCGCCGCTTAACGCTCTTCCACCCTGTCCGATTTTTTCATTAAGGCCATTCGGGAATTGACTGATTAATTCTGAAAGACCGGTTCGTTCCGCAGCCTCTGTTATTTCTTTATCTGTCGCATCCGGTGCATACCACATAATATTTTCCTTGACTGTACCTGAAAAAATATATGGATGTTGCGGAATGTACGTTACTTGATCTTGCCATGCTGCCACTGAAAAATCCGGAATTTCAATCCCATCAACAAAAAACGACCCGCTTGTCGGCCTAGAAAAGCCTGATAACACATCAATCAATGTAGATTTTCCGGCTCCGGATAATCCGATAATTCCTATTTTTTTAAAACCGCGAATGGTAAAATGAATATCCGCTAATACCGTACGATTTTCCTCTGTAAATGTTTTTGTTAAACCACGAACAACTAATTCTGACTCTTTGTTCCAATCGGGTAAATTGACAGTCATAACCTGCTTCTCACCGTCATCCAAATTAAGTAATCCACGGATTTTTTCCCCTGATTCCTTTCCGTCCATCGTTGCGTGATAATCATTTCCCAGTTCACGAACGGGCAAGAAATACTCCGGTGCCAAAATTAATATCGTCAACGCTGCCAAAAAATCTATTTGTCCATTAATTAATCGTAATCCAAGTTCAACCGCAACCACCGCAACAGACAAACTGGAAAAGAAATCCAAGGAAAAGGATGAGAGAAAGGCTACCCGCAATGTACGTACCGTTGAAATCCGGTATTTATTGCTCACCGAATAAATGGCCTCGCGATGTCCTTTACTCCGCCCTAAAAATTTCAATGTCACCAAACCCCGTAAGGAATCAACAAAATGTCGAGACAATAATTGATAATTTTCCCATTTATTATCTTTCTGCTTTTGGGCAACAAGGCCTAATAGAATCAAGAAGATGATAAGAATTGGCATCACAACAATTAATACAACAGCTGAGGTTACATCCATCGTAAAAACATAAATAACGATACTTGCCGGTATAAGTAAACATGATAAAAATCTTGGGATAAATAATTCAAGATATGTTTTATAGCTTGGAATGCCTTCTAAACATAAAGCAATAATATGACCGGAACCTTGCCTGCTGATTGTTTTCGGACCGATCATAAAAACTTTTTCTACTAAATCATTTTGAAGTTGAGAGGATGTTTGATCAGCAAAACGATAAGCGATACGTGATTTTAACCATTGGAGAAAATGTCTGAATACATGGGCAAGGAAAAACATAGCAAAAAAGGGAAGGGCACTGAACCCCGCCCCTTCATATACAGTTATAATGGCCTTAGCAAGGAACCCTGCCTGCGCGATAATTGCTACACTTTGCAATGCGGTCAGGATTCCGATCAGCACAAATGTTTTTTTACTATCTTTATAAAGAAACAGATTTTTATCCATCAGTATTCCAAATGCTCCTTATGTGTCACACGTTTTCTAAAAATATAGTAGCTCCAAATCGTATATGCCAGTACAATCGGTACCATTGTTAAAGCAACGATCGTCATTACTTTAAGTGAATAGGCTCCCGAAGCTGCTTCATAGATCGTAATATTATTTGCCACATCCGTCGTGCTAATCATGACATTCGGGAATAATGCAATGAAAAACGATGCGGTCACAAGGACTAAGATGAGCCCGGTCAAAGTAAAGCTAAATCCTTCTTTCTTATCTTTAACTGTTTTATATAAAGCCAGATAAAGAAGTACTGCTACAGCATACATTGGAATAATGATTGCTCCACGGTTGGCGTAAGCATCCGTGAATATCCCTGTTAACACAACGAACAAAACAATGACTGCACCGGTTACCCAATAAATTTTTAACGCTTGTTCGCGGGCACGGGCACGTAATTGACCGTTTGTCTTCATCGTAATAAACATTAAACCGTGCAAATAGGACAATAGAACAAAAGCAATTCCGCCAACTAATGTAAATAAGTTTACCATATCCCCGAAGAAAGTGGCATGCATATTCATATTTTCATCAATCGGAAGTCCTTTAATCAAACCTGAAAAGAGAACGCCGACCAAAAACGGCGGGATTAAACTGCCAAGAAAAATCGACCAATCCCATGTAGTTTTCCATTTGGCCGTGTGATGTTTTCCCCGGAATTCAAATGCCACCCCTCTGGCAATCAGCGCAAGCAAAAGCAGCACGAATGGCAAATAATAGCCGCTAAAAAGCGTTGCATACCAATGTGGGAAAGCAGCAAACATCGCACCGCCGGCTGTCAGTAACCAAACTTCATTCGCATCCCAGTGCGGTCCTATCGTATTGATTAATACCCGTTTTTCCGTTTCATTTTTTGCTAAAAATTTCGTACTCATACCAACGCCAAAGTCAAAACCTTCCAAAAAAATAAACCCGACCCATAAAACGCCAATCAATAAAAACCACAATTCACTTAATTCCATTTAACAGCACCCCCTGCATTTGCATCAAAAGGATCTGTTGCGGTTGTGTCGTCTTTCAATTTTTCATGTGGTCCTTGTTTAATCGTTTTGATAAACAAATAAACCATCGCAACAGCGAGCAATGTATAAATTAATGAAAATGCAATTAACGAGAAGAGAATTTGTCCGGAAGAAACACTCGGTGAAACACCGCTTTCCGTTAACATCAATCCGTTTACTACCCAAGGCTGACGACCAATTTCCGACATTATCCAACCGGCAGAGTTAGCAATATACGGTAAGAATAAAGCTCCGACTAACCATTTCAAAAAACGTGTACTCGTTTCAAGTTTTTTCCTCCGTAGTAAAATCAAACCTATTAAGCTAAATAAAATCATTAAACCGCCGGCAGCCACCATAATCCGGAAGCTCCAGAATGTTGTTTTTACAGGTGGAATGTAGTTCCCTTCTCCGTACAAGTCTTCATATTGAGCTTGCAGTGCTTTCATTCCCGGAAGATCACCGGAAAATTTCCCATAAGATAAATAACTTAATAAATATGGAACTTCCACTGACCAATTATTTTTTTGATTTTCCGTATCAATACCGGCAACGACTGTCCATGGAGCCGGGTCTGTTGTATTTTCCCAAATTGCTTCAGCAGCAGCCATCTTCATCGGTTGAGCTTCTACTAAATATTGAGATTGTGCATGCCCGGAAAAAGCAATCCCCAGTGTTGATACTAACCCAACAATTAATGAAATGTTCATTGATTTTTTGAAAAACTCAATGTCGCGTTTTTTAATCATATTCCAAGCTGAAATACCGATGAGTAAAAATGCTGCCGTACAAAGACTTGCGAAAATTGTATGTGGATAGGCTACCAATAATTTTGGATTTGTTAACAAGCCTAGGAAATCATTCATTTCCGCACGACCATTGGCAATTTCATATCCAACCGGATTTTGCATGAATGAGTTAGCAGCCAGTATCCATAGAGCAGATAAGGCCGTCCCAATGGAAACTAACCATATGCTGGCCAAATGTAGTTTTTTCGGTAAGCGTTCCCAACCAAAAATCCATAATCCGATAAAGGTCGATTCCATAAAGAATGCAAGCAGTGCCTCGATTGCAAGGGGTGCCCCGAATACATCCCCAACAAAACGCGAATAATCAGACCAGTTCATTCCAAATTGGAATTCTTGAATAATCCCGGTCACAACACCGACGGCAAAATTAATTAAGAAAAACTTGCCCCAAAACTTGGACATTTTTTTGTACATTTCGTCCTTCTTCACCACATAAAGTGTTTCCATTACAGCAATGATGAACGCCAAACCGATTGACAATGGAACAAAAATGAAGTGGAACAGAGTTGTTGAAGCAAACTGTATCCGTGCCAGTAACACTTCTTCCATTTCCGCTTTCCCCCTTTGAAATTTTCAGTTCATTTTTACCTAATCTTATTTAAGAATTATAATAACTTACATATTAATCATATAGGTTTTTCCTATCGCAATGGTGGAATTATTGTGGAGTTATTTTGGAATTCCTGTTACAAATCAGACATACCATTTCGTCCAATTTGTGACATTTTTTACAATTCGCGGCATATATTTACCTTTTTGTGATTTTTATCACAGCAAAGGTAATTTCATTAATATAATTGAATGACAATTATCAAAAAACCCGAACCGGTAAACGGAAACCGATTCGGATCATTAAGCATATAACCTAATTCATTTTTTAACAGCTTTAAATTTAAATACGTTATTTTCCTCTATTCTCTCAATCTCTTTGTTCTTTTCCAAATAAATCAACCGTGTTAAGGACGCCATAAATGGACTGACCATTTTCTCAAGGCTTAATAAACCGTATACATCCAAACATACTTCCAATGCCGTTTTTGGGTTCGTTTCGACAGATTGATAAACTTGTTGCAATCTTTTTTGATGGCTGTTCTGAATCTCTTCAACTCGACCTTGTAAATCGTAAATCATCTCACCATGACCGGGCAGTGCAATATTCGTTGGATAGGCATCTAGTTTTTTTAATGAATCAAAATAATATTTTAATAAATCCATCTCTTCCCCGACCCATAGACCAATCACCGGTGAAACTTGTTTTAACACATGATCACCGAGAATCATAATTTTTTTCTCACGGTTGTAAAAACAATAATGGTCGTATGCGTGACCGGGTGTCCAAATCACTTCATACATATCCATACCTAACTGAATGTGATCCCCTTCATCAAAAAATGCATCTGGTTCAAATTCATAGATAAAACGTGTATCCGGCAGTCGGTCCGGAACAAACGGAACACCGTGGCTCATCACCAGTTTTTTAAACCGTTCATTAAAATTAGGACGACGATATTTTTTTATTTCACCATAACTTAAATTGGCTACAACAATAGGAACCCCCTTTTCCTGCTGAAACCATTTGGCAAGTCCGATATGGTCTTGATGAACATGGGTAAGGACCACTTTTTCAATTTTATAACCGGTCTCCAAAATTTCTTCCCATAAACGGATTGCTTTCTTTGAATACATACCGGTATCAATTACCGTATACCCGTCTTCTCCTTTAAGTAAATAACAATTTGTCGCACCCATTCCGCCTGAATAAGTTACGACAGCAAATTCTATATTTTCAGTTACTTTTTTTAACATGGAATCCCCTTCTTAACTAAATCTGATTTTAAAAATTGATTATATTTTATCGAGAATTGCAGGTTTTTGCAAAAAGAGCAACCTGAAAAGCGATTCATTGAAATATTCTGCTTAAAAATGGAGATTTTTGGAATACTATAAGTGAGGTGAAGGGGATGTATAAAAGTCACGAACGAAAGCTGTTTTGGCTTACGTTTACGGTTGCTTTTCTATTACTATTGTCCATTTTAGGTCGTATTTTTGGCGGATAAAATGATATTCTTCCCATAAATTCGCCATAATAGGAGGTTGTGTTACCAATTGATTAACGAGGAATCTGTTTTTTATAGTCGTGTATTAACGGAAACGACCCTAACTTTTCATATTATTTATGCCACCCTTGGCGTAGGCGTTCCACTAATGATTATGATCGCCCAATGGGTAGGCATTAAAAAAAATGATGAACATTATATTTTGCTTGCCCGGCGCTGGACACGCGGCTTTGTTATTACGGTTGCTGTCGGTGTTGTGACGGGGACGGCAATTGGATTACAGCTTTCCCTATTGTGGCCAAATTTTATGGAACTGGCCGGTCATATTATTGCTCTACCACTTTTTATGGAAACTTTTGCTTTCTTTTTTGAAGCGATTTTTTTAGGAATTTATTTGTACACATGGGATCGCTTTGAAAATCAAAAGAAACATTTATTGTTGCTTGTACCCGTTGCCATCGGGGCTTCCTTCTCGGCTGTCTTTATTACAATTGTGAATTCTTTCATGAACAGCCCGCAAGGCTTTGATCTAGTCGATGGGAAACTGACAAATGTTAACCCGCTCCTTGCGATGTTTAACCCGGCTATGCCGACCAAAGTAACTCATGTCGTGGTAACGGCTTATATGACAGCAGCGTTTGTTCTTGCTTCCATTGCTGCTTTCCGAATGCTAACCGGTTCCAAACATGTTTACCATAAAAAGGCATTGTTTTTCACGATGAAACTGGGACTTATTTTTTCCATAGCAACAGCAGTAATCGGTGACTTTTCCGGAAAATTTCTTGCCGAATATCAGCCGGAAAAATTGGCCGCAGCCGAATGGCATTTTGAAACACACGGCGAGGCTCCGTTAATTATGTGGGGCATGCTCGATGAAAATAAAGATATTAAATATGCGATTCAAATCCCTTTTGCCCTAAGTATTCTTGCCCATTGGCTCCCCAGTGCAGTTGTTACCGGCTTGGATCAATTCCCGGAAGATGAAATCCCACCGCTTTATATTCATTATTTGTTCGATACAATGGTAACGATTGGTATGGGATTAGTCGTCCTTTCCCTCATTTATTGGATCGGTGTGAAACGGGGCTGGGCTTTTATTCACTCTAAATTTTTCTTAGTTTTAAGTGTACTGAGCGGACCGCTTTCGATGCTTGCCATTGAAGCGGGTTGGTGGCTGGCGGAAGTGGGCAGACAACCTTGGATTTTGCGCGGGATTATGCGGACATCTGAGGCGGCAACAACGAATAACCAAGTTGATTTGATGCTTATGCTTTTTTGTGGCTTATATATCATCTTGGGCATCGGCACAATTGTTGTTATGTCTCGCATGTTTAAAAGGAATCCGGTGGAACAAGAATTGAAAGATCGTGAAATGGAAAAAGGCGGTGTGCAAAAATGAACTTAGAAATAATCGGAATCTCCGTCTTATGGACATTTTTATTCGGATATATCATGATTGGCTCGATTGATTTTGGCGCCAGTTTTTTCAATGCATACAGCTTAATTGTTGAAAAACAACATATTTTAACAAAAATTATTCAACGATATTTGTCACCGGTTTGGGAAGTCACCAATGTTTTTCTTGTCTTCTTTTTTGTTGGCATCATCGGCTTTTTTCCGAAAACAGCTTTTTATTACGGAACAACCTTGCTTGTACCGATAAGTATCGGTGTTATTTTACTTGCCGTCCGCGGGTCATACTATGCCTTTGAAACTTACGGGGCAAGAGGTCATAAAGGGTATGCGTTGCTTTACGGTTTATCCGGGCTCCTGCTTCCGGCATCCCTTTCCATTGTTTTAACGATTTCAGAAGGCGGTTTTATTACAATGGAAAATGGAGCACCGGTTTTAGATTATTGGACATTGTTTACAGAACCGTTAACATGGGCTGTCGTTTTATTAAGTGTAACTGCGGTATTGTATATTTCCGCAACTTTTTTAACATGGTACGCGAATCAAGCCGGTGACACGGAAGCAACGAGATTAATGAGAAAATATGCCTTGCTATGGGCATTTCCACTGATTATTACGGCCGCCGGGATTATCGTCGAATTACGCGGGCACAATCCGGACCATTACGAAAAATTAATGAATTTATGGTGGATGTTCGCCCTGTCGTTTATACTTTTTTTGCTTACGGTTTGGTTTCTTTGGAAAAAAAGAAATTACGGAAGTGCATTTATTTTACTTGTCATTCAATTTGCCCTCGCCTTTTTTGGCTATGGCATCAGTCATTATCCCTATTTGCTTTATCCTCATTTAACCTTATATGACAGCTTTACGAATCATGCGATGGCGATTAGTTTAATTGTCGCCTTTATTCTCGGTTTTTGCTTGCTGGTCCCGTCCCTTTATTTACTGCTTAAGTTGTTCTTATTTAATAAACAATATGTTTCGGGAAAATAAGAAAGGTGGTTTTTGTAAATGAAGGAATTTCTTATATTTGTTGCCCCGTTTCTCGTTTTATTTGCAACGATTTTTTTCGCCTTTTGGGCTGCATTACAAGATGGATATAAAAATAAAGGTACGCCCCGCTGAAAAATATTCGCGGGGTTTAATTTTTTTCTATTGACCTTTACGTTACGTTAAGGTGTATGGTTTTTTTAAAGGGAGGTGTAACAAATGGAATACACGATTCAAAAATTAGCTCAGTTGGCGGGCATTAGTACTCGAACACTGCGATATTATGATGAAATTGATTTATTGAAGCCTGCACGAATAAATTCATCCGGCTATCGAATATATGGACAAAAAGAAGTAGACCGGCTGCAACAAATTATGTTTTACCGGGAATTAGGATTTCCATTGGAGACGATTAAAGAGATAATGGCAAATCCACTGTTTGATGAAAGAAAAGCTTTACAAGATCACCTGGAACATCTTCTTGAAAAAAGAAAGCAAATTGAACTTTTGATAAAAAATGTACACAATACAATAGAAAATTTAGAGGGGAGAAGAAACATGACTGATCAAGAAAAGTTTATTGGTTTCAAGAAACAATTAATCGAAGAAAATGAAAAGAAATATGGGAAAGAAATTCGAGAAAAATACGGTGATACGACGGTTGACGCATCTAATGCGAAACTGATGAATTTGTCGGAAAAAGAGTATGCCGAAGTTACTGAATTAGCGGAGTCAATAAATAAGCTACTTGCTGAAGCGATGAAAACCCAAGACCCAGCCGGAGAACTTGCCCAAAAGGTAGCCGACATGCACAAACAATGGCTAACCTACTATTGGAATGACTACAGTAAAGAAGCACATCAAGGACTTGCCCAAATGTATGTCGATGATGAACGGTTTAAAGCTAACTATGATAAAATTGCCCCGGGTGCAGCTGAGTTTTTACGGGATGCGATTTTTGTTTATACAGGAAAGGGTAAAAGCTGATTGCATGCTTTCTTAATTTTAATTCAAAAAAGGATACCTAATTTTGAAGTTTACAACCTTGATTCTATAATCGGAAATGTCTAATAATAAGCAAAGCAAGCTTTCACTGAACAATTTGCCATGAACCTTCGTACAAGCAAAGGGGACTTTTTTCCAAAACGGTAGAAGTCCCCTGATTCTTTTTATGCGGTTGGTTTTCCCGTCAAAATATCCATAAACTCTTCACCGGTAATGGTTTCTTTTTCAAATAAATATTTCGTAATTTCATGGAGCTTATCTTTATTATCTTCTAAAATTTGAATGGCTTTTTCATGACATGATTTAATAATCGACAATACTTCTTCATCAATTTTTGCCGCTGTTTCCGAGGAGACCAGTAACGTGGTATCTCCTCCTAAATACGGATTGTTCACCGTTTCAAGAGCCATCATATCAAATTTTTCACTCATACCGAAGCGAGTAACCATCGCCCGGGCAATTTTAGTCGCTTGTTCAATATCATTGGATGCACCGGATGTGATCGAACTGAAAATAATTTCTTCAGCAGCCCGGCCACCCATGAAGGTTGTTATTTTATCCAGAGCCTGCTCTTTACTCATTAATACTTGCTCATCTTGTTCCACTTGCATTGTATAGCCAAGGGCACCGGACGTCCGGGGGATTATCGTAATCTTATGCACCGGAGCCGTATGTGTTTGTTTGGCTGCAACTAGGGCATGTCCAACTTCATGGTACGCAATTCGTAATTTATCTTTCGTTGACAATACTGCATTTTTCCGTTGATAACCGGCAATAACGACCTCAACCGATTCTTCCAAATCTTCCTGGGCAACGATGTTTCTGCCGAATTTTACCGCACGCAATGCCGCTTCATTAATAATATTGGCCAAATCGGCACCTGATGCCCCGGGTGTCGCACGAGCAATTGCATTCAAGTCGACGTCACCGGCCATTTTTACTTTTTTCGCATGAACTCTTAAAATTGCTTCCCGACCGCGTAAATCCGGTAATTCAACCGGGACTCGCCGGTCAAATCGGCCCGGTCTGAGTAACGCTTTATCTAAAGTTTCCGGTCTGTTTGTTGCCGCCAATATAACGACACCTTTATCCGGATCAAAACCATCCATCTCGGTCAACAATTGGTTTAGCGTCTGCTCCCGTTCATCATTACCACCGTAACCACCGGCATTCCGGCTTTTCCCGATCGTATCAATTTCGTCAATAAACACAATACATGGCGCTTTCTCGGTTGCTTGTTTAAACAAGTCACGAACACGAGCTGCACCCATACCGACAAACATTTCAACAAACTCAGAACCGGAAATAGAAAAGAACGGAACTTTCGATTCACCTGCCACCGCTTTTGCCAGTAACGTCTTCCCTGTTCCCGGCGGTCCGACAAGCAGTGCCCCTTTAGGAATTTTTGCGCCGATATCTTTGTATTTGGACGGATTATGCAAAAAGTCAACAATTTCTTGTAAGGCTTCTTTTGCCTCATCTTGCCCGGCGACATCAGCAAAGGTAATTCCTGTCTGAGCTTCTACATAAATTTTTGCGTTACTTTTCCCGAATGTCATCGGACTCGCTCCACCTGCACCTAATCGGTCACCTAATTTTTTTGAAAGATAACGTCCGATTAAAATAAAAATCAATAAAGGTAAAATCCAAGAAATTAAAAATGTCATTAACGGAGAAAGCTCCCGCGGAACGATTTTTGTAAATTTCACATTTGCATCATGCAGGCGATCGACTAAATCGGGGTCTTCAATTACCCCGGTACGATACATTTTTTTATCATTTGCATCTTTCGGTACAAAGTTAATATAGTTGTTTTCAATTTCCACTTCAGCTACTTGATTATTTTCAACCATATCTAAAAAGGTACTGTAATCAACATCTTTGACATATCGACCGGATATCGTTGGAAATACAAAGGCATTCAATAAAATGATGACTAATAAAATTATACCGTAATAGTATAAATAAGATTTTTTCGGCGGTTTTACTTCTTTCACTTTCATTCCTCCAACTTGTTGTTCAATTTATTTATTCCCTATTTCTATCTTTTCAAATAAAATATCCAATAATTTTAGGCCTTTGATAATTGCATCCAAAGTTTCCTGTTTTTCCCCGGCTAAGATGGATTGAATTTTTTCTTCAAAGATCTGATCGATTTCGCTCATAACGGATAATCCTTTGTCAGTTAAAGATATATTAACGATTCTTTCATCTCGTTTATCCCTATTTCTTGTCAAAAATCCTTTTTGCTCTAATTTTTTACACATTGATGAAATATTTGCTCCGGCTACACGAGTATGTTCTGCCAAATTTCCAATCGTTGTCGTCCCATCCTTAAATAATATCAACAATAAAATCACTTGCATGCCAGTTAAACCAAACTCGAGTCCGGTTTTATTTAATGAAGCGGTAAGATGGTCATTTATTTTTCTCGAATAGTTTAAAATAGAAAATTTAAATTCATCCACATTCAAACCATTCAAACCATTCACCCCTTAAACAGTTATATATTATATATATTATAATCTATAATTACAATGAAATGAAACCATTATAAATAAAAAGGGATAACCCACAATTTTCCAAAATTAATCTCATTGTGTTATCATAAACGTAATAACAGGGCAGTTTTTTAAAGAAAGGAGAAATGTGGCAATGTCTATTCATGTTAAATTGGGGAAATCTGATTTATATGTTAATCCGATTGGTCTTGGGACGAATGCAGTCGGCGGTCATAATCTGTATCCAAATTTAGATGAAGAAGTTGGAAAAGAAGTTGTTCGAACCGCATTAACGCACGGGATGAATTTTCTGGATACTGCTTTTATTTATGGACCGAAACGTTCCGAAGAATTAATCGGTGAAGTTATTCAAGAAATGGGGAACCGTCAAGAAGCAGTCATAGCAACAAAAGCTGCTCATAAATTTGTCGATAATAAAGTTGTTTTTGATAATTCACCAACGTTTTTAAAACAATCGGTAGAGGATAGTTTGTTGAGACTTAAAACTGATTACATAGACTTATTTTATATTCATTATCCGGATGAACATACACCGAAATATGAAGCAGTCGGTGCTTTAAAAGAATTGAAGGATGAAGGAAAAATTCGTGCCATCGGTGTTTCTAATTTTTCGTTGGAGCAATTAAAAGAAGCAAATAAAGATGGCTATGTTGATGTTTTTCAAGGTGAATATAATTTGCTAAATCGCAGTGCTGAAAAAGAAATATTCCCTTATACAATTGAAAACCAAATTTCCTTTATCCCATATTTTCCTCTCGCATCCGGTTTACTTGCGGGAAAGTATACAAAGGATATGGTATTCAATGATTTACGTGCCAAAAAACCGCATTTCCAAGGTGAAGCATTTATTCGCAATTTGGAGAAAGTTGAACAATTGCGGCCAATTGCCGAAGCGAAAAATGCTGAAGTCGCCCACGTTGTCCTTGCTTGGTACCTGGCCCAAGCCGGAATTGATGCAATCATCCCGGGCGCCAAAAAACCGGAACAAGTCCTATCCAACCTCAAAACATTGGATGTACAATTAACGGAAGATGAAGTTGTACGGATTGGTGAGATTTTTCAATGAGTTATTCAAAATAAAAGACCTTGATCAGGCTATGACCAAGGTCTTTTTGTACCACTTTATTTTTAATGAAAAACTTAACTCATTACCCACTTATCCTTCAAAAATAAAATTCGGCTAAGAATAAAGATAATAATCACAGCGGCAAGATTACTCAATACCATAATGAGTATATGTTCGTAGTTTATCACGCCAAACAGTAATTCCTTCAATATACTGAAAATGTCCATAATCGGGATGGCGAAATGATAAAAGGCAAATTCGTTGACTCCGATACTGGAAATAATCATTGTTGGGAATACAGCTAACATCATGATTGGTGTACTATAGCTGTTCTCGATAGAAATACCTGTTTTCCAAATTATTTATTATCAATCAAACCCGCTTCGATTAAAAAGTCTTTGGCTACTTTTTCAGGTGATTCATTTAAACTATCTACCTTATAATTCAGTTCCCGCATTTTTTCATCCGTTAATTTCCCGCTAAGGAGATTAAGAACTTCCTCCAATTCAGGATGCTCTTTTAATGTTTCCTCTTTAATAACTGGAACTGCGTAATATGGCGGGAAAAAGTGTTGGTCATCTTCCAATACAGTTAGCTTGAATTCCTCTAAAAGTCCATCCGTTGAAAATGCATCGATCACATCTGCTCGATTATTATTGATTGCTGTATAGCGCAAACCGCCATCGACCGCTTCAACACTTTTAAAGTCCATATTATATTTTTCACTGAGACCTTTTAAACCATCCACACGGTTTGTAAATTCAATCGTTCCGCCCAATACCAACCGGTCACTAACCTTGGCGAGATCAGAATACGTTTTTAATCCGTATTGTTCCGCCGTTTCCGGTTTTACCGCCAATGTATAAGTGTTATTAAAACCGAGCGGCTGTAAAATTTTTAAATCATATTTCTCGTTAAAATTCTTTTGAACAATATTGTATACCTCATCAGGATCATTCACCAGTTCCTTTTTCAAAAGATTAATCAATCCTGTCCCGGTGTATTCAACATACATATCAATTTCCCCGCTATTAATTGCATTAAAGACAACTTGGGTTCCACCGAGATTTAATTTTCTTTCCACGTCCAAATCTGTTTTTTCCTCAATTAAATCGGCCAACATATTACCTAAAATCATTTGCTCACTGAAATTTTTCGAACCGATGACAATGGAATCTTTTTTATTCATCATGGAATAACCAACGCCGGCACTTAATAAAAGGACAAAAACAATCGCAGTTACTATTAAACCTTTCTTTTTAGATTTCTTTTCTGTCCTCTTTGCGGCAGTTTTGTTGTTTCCAATATTATTTGTATAAGAAATCCCATTTTCAATTTTTCCGATTAGATAATCAATAATTAAAGCTAAAATACAGGCAGGGATTGCACCGGCCAAAATCATATTATTGTCAACTGATGAGACACCGGAAAAAACGAGATAACCTAAACCACCGGCACCAACGAAAGCTGCAATCGTCATTAATCCGACCGCCGTCACAGCCGAAATACGGATACCGGCCATAATTACCGGCATTGCTAATGGTAACTGAATTTTTGTCATTGTTTGCCTGCTTGTTAGCCCGATTCCTTTCGCTGCTTCCAGTATATCCTTATCAATATTGGCCAGACCTGTATAAGTGTTTTTTATGATGGGAAGTAATGAGTATAAGACAACCATCACAATTGCCGGCGTACTTCCAATACCGATAAACGGAATAAGAAAACCAAGTAAAGCAAGACTTGGTATCGCCTGCATCACATTAGCAAACCCAATAATTGGTTTTGCTAAGTTTTTATTTTTAGAGATAAATATACCCAAAGGTACACCAATTACCGTTGCAACAAATACGGAAAAGATTGTTAAATAGATATGCTCCCATAATAAACTTAAAACTTGACCGCTATTATTTCCTACATATTGGAAAAACTCGCTCATTAAAATGCCACCTCCAAATCAAGCAATTGACCACTTAAAACGGACAAGATCGAGCTTCTTGTAATTAATCCCGTTAGCTGATTTTTTTCACTGACCACTGGCAGGTAGCCGATTTTATTTTCGTTCATAATTTGTAATACAGTAATCAAATTTTCATCTTCCGTTACGGATAAAATATTTTTCTCCATTATTTCTCCAACCGTTGTTGCACGGTTTTGTAATTGGATTGATTTTAACGTAACCAGGCCAATTAAAGATTGTTGTTTATCCGTCACCAACAAACTGTCCACTTTATTTTCTTTCATAATCTCAATGGCTTGAAAAACGTTCCTTCGCGGTGAAACTTTAGCCGGGTCTGAAATCATAATGTCTTTTGCCTTTAAAACTTCAGGATTATTCCAAACCCGCCTTTTTCCAATAAATTCTTCAACATATTCTGATGCCGGATTTTTCAATATTTGATCTGGGGTATCATATTGGATGATATGACCTTCATTCAAGAGGCATATTTTATCAGCAATCTTAATTGCTTCATCCATATCGTGGGTAACAAAGACAATGGTTTTATTTAATTCCTTCTGCATGGAAAATAATTCGTCTTGTAAGGAGTTTCTTGTGACGGGGTCCAATGCACTGAACGGCTCATCCATAAGAATAATATCTGAATCTGTTGAAAAGGCTCTGGCTACACCGATCCGCTGCTTTTGCCCACCACTTAACTCACTTGGATATCGGTATAAATATTCATCTGGTGCCAGACCAACCAGTTCAAGAAGATCATTCGTTTTCCGTTTAATTGAATCGGGATCTTCCCCCTTCAATTTCGGAATCAACTCTAAATTTTCCTGAATAGTCATATGCGGAAAAAGTCCCGTACTTTGAATCACGTAGCCGATATTTCTTCTTAACTCAATTGGGTCTTGTTTCGAAATATCTTTTTCATTGACATAAATTTTTCCGCTCGTCGGTTCTAAAAGACGGTTTATCATCTTTAATAGAGTCGTTTTCCCGCATCCGCTTGGCCCGATAAAGACGACAAGCTGTCCTTCCTCAATATCAAGATTGAAATCACGTATAACTGTTTTTTGATTATATTGTTTCGTAATGTTTTCAAATCGAATCATTAAATTCCCCCCTAACGAAAAAGTAACAATCCAATTATAACAGATAGATTGTTACTTGTCTAAGGAAAATACTTTTTTCCCATGATTTGGAAGGATCTGTCCCTTGCTGCAATAACATTTGAATTCCGACAAAGCGAGCTTCTTTATAACATTTTTCCCAGCATTTGATACATGTGGCTACTGTCGGAAAAAACCTTTAAGTAAGGATGAAAAGAATGGAAGGTTCATTTTATGGTAAGATAAGGGTAAATAGGCAAAAAGATTTTTGTAAAGGATGAAAGACATGCAAATACGAACTCAAATGCCGGCTTATCAGAGAATTGCGCTTGATATTGCAAACCGGATTTACAATGACGAATTAAAAGTTGGAGATAAAATATTCGGACGTTCAACACTGGCTAGTGAATATCATGTCTCCCCGGAAACCATTCGAAAAGCAATTAAAATATTGGAAGATGTCGAAATTGTAAAATCAACAAAAGGAAGTGGTGTTGTTATCACTTCAAAAGAAAATGCATATAAGTTCATCCACCGCTTTTCAAATATGGAAAGCTTAAAGGATTTAGAGAAAAAGACAAAGGAATATTTACGAGATAGAGAAACACTTGATAAGAAAATATTTGAAACAATTGAAAAGATCATTGATTATTCCGGGAAGTTGCGGAATACAAATCCTTTAATTCCAATAGAAGTAGAGATTCCGGAAACTTGTCGGCATATTGGTAAAACCGTAGGGGAAGTGAAGTTTTGGCAAAATACAGGCGGAACTGTTGTGGGAATGAAAAGAAACGGGCAATTAATTATTTCTCCGGGGCCTTTTGCGACATTCCAACCGGGAGATATTCTCCTAATCATTGGTAGTGAACAAGTTTTACAGCGGGTCACCCATTTTTTTAATGAATAAGATGCATATCTGTATAGATTGCTGCAAAACCAAAAAAATCGTCCGTTTCCTCTTGACATAGTTATTAAAAACACAAAACAAGCACTAAAAAAAGACCGTTCTTGACATCCCATAAAGGTATCAAGAATGGTCTCATTTTTTAATTCTCGGCAACTGCCTCACGAAAAGATTGATCGTTCTGTTTTCTGTCTTTTTCTTCAATAGGTCTGGCACGTTTAATGAAAAAGGCCAGCACTAATGCGATGACTATAATAAATGTAGAAACTAGGAATGTATGATTAATCCCTTCCAATAAAGCTTCTATTTGAATATGTCCGATTTGTTCAGGGGTTAATGCCCCGTGTGCTTTTGTCATGGCTGCTTTCATCAATTCTTCAGCATGGCTTTCTTGTCGATTAGACATAACGGTAATTAAAAATGCCGTACCAATAGCAGCTGATACTTGGTTAAATGTATTGTTCATCGCTGTTCCGTGCGGGTACAGGCGTGGCGGTAATTGGTTTAATCCATTGGTTGATGTCGGCATCATAACCATCGACATACCGAACATCCGAAAAATATGCAATATGGCTACATGCGTAAATGTTGTATCAAATGTTAATTTACTAAAGAAGTATGTGGTAATTGTTAAAATGGATAATCCCGTTACAGCTAGTATTCGTCCTCCTAATTTATCAAACAACCGCCCGGTAACAGGGGACATCAAACCGTTGATAATGGCTCCAGGAAGTAACATCAATCCGGACTGCATAGGGGTCAGTCCAATGACCGACTGAGCATAAATTGGTATAAGCATAAATCCGGAGAATAAGGCCATGTTTACAACCATTGTAATAACAGCAGCCAATGAAAACATCGGGTACTGAAATACACGGAAGTTAAGCATCGGTTGTTCGAGCTTCGATTGACGCAAAATAAAAATGAATAAGGAAACGACACCCACAGTTAGAGTTGCATAAACCTGTACATGATTCCAACCGGAATTACCGGCCGTACTGAAGCCGTAAAGCAGCCCGCCAAAACCGAACGTCGATAGTACGAGAGAAAGAAAATCCAAGTGAATATCAACTTTTTCCTTTTTATCTCTTAACATCATAAAACCAAAAATCCAAACAGCCCCTGCAATAGGCGCAATTAAATAAAATAATGCACGCCAGTTAAAATGTTCGACAATCCAACCGGATAATGTCGGTCCAATTGCCGGAGCAAAAGTTAAGATTAACCCAAGTGTTCCCATTGCAGCACCCCGTCTTGAAACAGGGAAGCTAACCAATAATACGTTCATTAATAATGGCATGAGAATGGCTGAACCGGATGCTTGGGTCATCCGTGCCAATAATAAAATTGAAAAGGTAGGTGCAATTGCCCCAACGATTGTCCCTGCCGTAAACAACCCTACTGCTGTTAAAAATAAACGGCGGACAGAGTATTTTTGGATTAGAAAAGCAGTTGTCGGGATCATAATTCCGTTTACTAACATAAATCCCGTTGTCAGCCATTGTACAGTTGACATTTTTACGTCCAAATCCTTCATAATTGAAGGAAGTGCGACATTCATAAATGTATTATTTAAAAACGAAATAAATGCTCCGACCATTAATATCGCAATGATCCCATAAGGTGGTTTTTTCGTAATGGAATCGTCCATAAACCTTCCTCCTTTTATACTAGCAGTTCATATTTTTATACCTTTATTTCACATAATGATTATCATATACCATCAGTTTGATTTTTGCAATAAAAAAACTTTACCTATTTTTATTTGTAATCATAAAGAGTTTCCTATAGAATTTTGTATAGGTAAACTAACTAATGACTAGGTGATTTGGATGCATGAGCGGAAAAAACAAGTAATAAAAATGGCTCATCAATTATTTATTGATAAAGGATTTCATGCTACTTCCATTAATGACATCATCGAATATAGCGGTATATCGAAAGGCACATTTTATAATTATTTTTCCTCAAAAAACGAATTAATAATAGAACTTTTTAAAACCAATTATAAACAATTGGAAAAAGATCGTAACGATTTACTAATCGGACAAGATCCGTCTAACTTTGATATTTTTATTAAACAAGTTGAATTACAAATATATATGAACCAGAAAAATAAATTGATTTCTATTTTTGAGGAGATTATTGTTTCCCGAGACGAGGAATTAATGCGATTTTTTAAAAGAGGACAACTTCGAATTTTAAAATGGTATTACAATCGGTTTATTGATCTTTTTGGTGAAGATAAAAAACCGTATCTTTTAGACTGCGCGATTATGTTTATCGGTATTTTACACAATAATTTGAAGTATTATGCGATGGCCTATGAAGGAAGAGATGAACTACGTATACAAGACGTCATTCGTTACAGTTTAAATCGGATTATCCGTGTCGTCGATGAGGTGGAAAAAGCAAAGGAAGGTTTATTTTCCCCCGAGCTGCTCGATCAATGGCTTCCCGAGTCGAACATTAATAGCATGGACGACCAACAAATCTTATATCGGACGATTTTATCCTTAAAAAAACCGCTCGTCCATAGAAAAGAAGCGGCAAACTATATAGAACTGTTAGATTTTATTTATGATGAATTACTAAATAAAGAAGAGCCGAGACAATTCTTAATTTCTCTTGCCATTCGCTCATTAAAAGAAAATAAAGAGCTCTTTGATCAAGCTCAACTGGAAAAATTGGAAAAAATTGTAGTGAATTTTAATAAAAAGTGAAAATGCAAAGACCGGGTACCCATCTCCCGGTCATTTTCATCTTTACACAGTAAGCAAAATCATAGTGAAAGAAAGCCAAAATAAATAGTTTAATGAATAGATTAAATTCATCTGTGCCCATTTTTCCAAGTTTTTTGTACTGAATCCTTTGGCGGCTAAAAAAACCCAGCCGACCGTTAATAAAGACGAAACAATCACAAGTATCGGACCGAATACATGGTATAAGAAAAATGGGATCGGTAGTAAACAAATAATATATAATAAATTTTGTCTTATTGCCGTATCCATTCCAGCGACTACAGGTAACATCGGCACACTTGCCGCTTGATAATCATCAAATCTTTTTATAGCGACGGCCATCGTATGCGGTACTTGCCAAATAAATAATATGGCAAACAGGACAATCGGAACAATATGATCAGCAGGCTGAACGGCTGCCCAACCGATGAGTGGAGTAAAGGCGCCGGAGATACTCCCAATCACGGTATTTAGTGTATATTTTCGTTTTGACCAAAATGTGTAGAGAACAACATAGACGAACCAGCCCAACAATGAATAAACGGTTGCCTCCAACGTAGTAGCCAACATAGTGACCAGCCCTAAGATTGTTGTCAAAATTCCGGCCCACAATACTGCTCTCATGGAAAAATGACCGGTAACAGTTGGTCGTTTTTGTGTGCGTACCATTTTTCGATCAAGGTCAACTTCATACCAATTGTTAATAATAAGAGCACCGGAGATAACCAGCGTACTCCCGATCATTGTTAACAGAAATAGCGATATATGGTCACGAAAACGTTCTCCTGCAAAATATAAAGACAGCCAATATGCTGTAAAAACCGGTAAAACATTAGCAACAAGTACTTTTCCCTTTAATAGATACTTAACATCTGTCAGGAATTGAAGGATGTTACCCACTCCTTTGTTAGAAAGAACTACTCTTTCCTCCATAAAATATATCATCCTTTTATAAATTTATTCTTCGTTATAAAGTAAGAAAGCATAGCTACTTTACTATCATAACATGGAATATTAAACTTTGTGAATGCTTTTGATTTGCCTAGAATGATAAGGAAAACTTACCTGGATGTGTCTGGACAAGGGCTTTTCCCTATTTAAACTCAGATAAAGCAGATTCCCCGGGAAATTTTATCCCGCCTTAACGGGTATTAAGACCCCTACTTCAAGTTTTTCAAGTGATAGGTGGGGATGATGTCCGATTGGTTCAACTAACCATCAGTGAAGGATGAAGACCCCCCACTGATGGAAGTTTCACTTTACTGAGGTGATCGAAAATCCTTTTTTAATAAATCCGGATTTTCGTCGATATCTTTTACTGGGTCAATATGAATCACGATTTCAATTCCTAATTCCTGTTCAATTTTTTGTTCCAGTCCATGAATGATAAAATGGGCATCTGCCACGGTCATTTCCGGCGGTACAACGACATGCATGGAGGCCATTAATCTCCCCGGGCCATAGTCATGAATTTTTAAATCATGAACATAATTGATGGTTTGATTTTGATCAATGAGATATTGAATTTTGTCTAGTAATTCCGGATCCGGGGAAGTGCCTAACAGAACATTGGCCGAATCTCTTGCGGTTGTAAACCCCGTATAAATAATTAAAATAGAAATAATAACCCCTAATATTCCGTCAACCGGAAATTCAAGTACAGCCCCAATAACCGTACCTGCAATTACGCCTGTTGTTGCAATCGCATCATTTAAACTGTCTTTAGCCGTTGCTTTATTCATACTTGAATTGATTAATATACCAATATAGCGATTATACGAGTACATCCACAATTTAATTAGAATCGACAGGGATAGTATGATTATTGAGAACAAATTAATTTGAATGGCTTCCGGATGAATAATTTTATTAATCGAATTCCGCAATAGTTCAATACCCACTCCGAAAATAATAAAAGAAACAATTAATGAGGCGACATACTCAAATCTTCCATGACCATATGGATGTTCCTTATCCGGCGGCTTACTGCTAAAATTTGCCCCTAAGATTGTAATGAAGGAAGAACCGGAATCCGTCAAATTATTAAAAGCATCCGAAATTATCGCAATGCTATTCATCAAAATCCCTGTCACAAATTTAATAGAAAACAAAATCAGGTTGCAAATAATTCCCAGAATCCCGGAAAGAATGCCGTAGTTTTTACGTACATTATTATCTTTTATATTTTCATAGTCGGAAATAAATTTTTTGATAATGAGCTTTATCATGTAAAGTCTCCTAACTAAAACAATTAAACAACAACTTTATTATGGCACGAAACCGGTTATTTTTAAACAAAAACAATGAATTTTTGCAATTTAACCATTGACTCACTTTTTGCTGTTTGCTGAAAAGGAAATTGTTTTTCTTTCGCTTAAATAGGTCGAACCTAAAATCAATATTCCACCAATCATTTGGACAAAGCTCATCCCTTCTCCTAAGAAAATGGCGGCCATTATGACTGAGGAAATCGGATCAATATAGCTGAAAATGGCGATTGTGTGACCATTTAATTCTTTCAATGCTGAAAAATAGAGAACATAGGCCAATCCCGTATGAATAATCCCAACAATAATCATGAATAAAATTGATTTTCCATCCAGTGAACCAATATTGATCGTTTCATTCAGGAAAACATAGGGCAACAGAACAAGAGAAGCGAGGGACAATTGAGCAACCGTCATCTCGTAATCCGGTAAATTTTTAATAAATTTATTCATTAATATGACACTTGCATAAAAGGCAGCCGCCAGTAAACCATACATAATCCCTGTTACATGATCATATCCTTCTCCGGCACCGCTATCCGTCCCGACGATAAGAAATAATCCAACCATGGCACTTACGATACTCGTTACCTTCATCCATGTTAATTTCTCTTTTAAAATTAACGGAGCTAGTATCATGACAAAGATTGGCGCGAAATAATAACTTAAGGTTGCATTGGATATCGTTGTGTAACGATAAGCTTCAAACAAAAAAATCCAATTAAAACCGATTGCCCCACCGGACAAAATAAGGAGTGCGATATTCTTTTTTGATGTATGAAAACGGATTTTTTTCCTTAAGACGAAACTGGCAACAAATAAAAATATACTCCCGATGATCCCCCGAAACAATGCAATTTCACTGGAGGAAAGATGAATATTTTTTACAAATAAACCGATGCTGCCGAAAATCAACATGGCGGTAATCATCTTTAGTTTCCCCGGCATATATACTTCCTCCAACCAATGATCTATATTCATCCACCACCTACCTTCTTTGTAAACTCGAAAATCTAAAGGTGAGGACTTCCTCCCCGGTAAGGTAGGATAAATTATTCGACTTTTAAACATAATTCTCATATTTTTGGCTGATATTTATTCACAGTCAATTTAACAATTTTTCCAACACATCTTCTCTCCAACCGGTTTTTACAAAAGCTGGTTTTATCGAAAAGTGTTCTCTGATTCCTTTTACTATTTTCTGATATTCAATTTTCCTTTCCAATAAATGAATTATTTCTTCTATTGATAATGAGAAAATATTCACCCCATCTGTCTGTTGACCTTTTTGCTGAGTTGATTCTAGCTGTACAATTGATGCTGCCCGAAATAAATTTACAACGTTTTGATCGAGTTCATCAGCTATGAAAATCGTCAGGACCTCTTTATCTGATTCTTTGACAGTCAAATTTGTCGCATGTCGTATGACTGGTTCTAGTTCTCCACGCTTTTGCGCGTTCCGGTCCATTAAGGTTACTTCTAACATTAAAATAAAATCCGAATATTTAATAACAATATCACCATCACCGCCCGCAGCATGGGTAAGCGGGAGAAAATTACCATCTAAAGACAAGTTTACACTTTTCCGTATGGAAAAATTTTTTTCTGACAAATAGTACCATGCAATCGCAATAATGTATTCAAATATCGTTGGCACTGTTGCAGCATCGGAAACAAGCTTTTGAATTTTTTTGTCATTTTCAGGACTTCGGTTTTTAAAAAGCTTTAACAGTAAAATAACCTTACTTTCAACAAATATAGATTCGATAAAGGAGCGAAATTTCTGTTCTCTCATCTCATCAAATGCTTCCACTATGGATACCTTATCAGGAATACCATGCTCTTTTCTAATTTCTGCTTCAATTCTTTCCAATTCAGTATCGCTTATAAGTAAAATTTCCATCAAAGATTGATCTTTATAAAATAAGCTATTTATATCTTCTTCATAAGATTCGTAGTCTTCTTCACCAGTAAGAAATATACGGTCTCTGTAGGTAGCTGTAATTTTCCTGAATAACCATGGTTGTGTCAAATTGACAAGTTTATTTGAAAAGCTAAATATACCTGTTAAATTAAAGATTCGTTTTGTCATATCCGAATATTCTTTAATTAAGTCTGACCGCTTGGAACTCATAAATTGATTGAAAAATAAAATTGAATTTTCCGAGAGTAAAAGATTGTCAAAATTCAACTCTAGAAACTCTTCAACACTAATGGATTTTTTCCTTGTTAATTTGAAGGGATTCATTCCATAACCAAATGCCTTTTTTATTGAACTATTTCGACTAATTTCAATTAATGTTTTCAAATTTTGATCAGATGGATTATTTTTAAAAGCAGTAATAGCTTGATAAAATTTATAATATAATTTTTGAGCATTTGTAGATTTTCTATTGTAGAATACTTCATAGAATTCCTGTTCATCCACTTCACTTTTTGAAAAAAGGTTTTCTACTTTAATTAATAATTCCGGTGTTATGCTTTTACCAGCAGATAAATTTTCTTCATAGAACTCCTCAAAACTTTGAAAATTATTAGCAACTTTATGATAATTATATATAATTTCACGAATCTTATCATCATCCATTTTCGGCTCAATTGAATGGATAATATTAAAAAAATGAAATTCAGGGATATCCTCATACGAAATTAGTAATTCAATTGCAATTCGAAAAGGATAAAAATAGTTGGTCTTATTAGTATCATAAACTCGTAACTTAAAGCATTGTCTTAAGAAAACAATATTATCTATTTTTAATGTTAGCCACTGCTCAAGTTTATCCGGTCTTTTTACCTTGTTATTTATCCAATTTAATGCAACTTCACTTAACTGGCGATTAGCATTAATTAAACCAGGTTTAACTAGGGCATTGGTAAGTGTTCTTGCTCGTTTTGCCGGTTCATCGTTTTCATCTCGGTCAAATAAATCGGTTTGATTTATGATAGAATGATAAAAGATAGCTTGTCCCTCATTATTTTCCCCCCATCTATCAACCTTTTCCATGTGATTTTTTAAAATTGGAAGAATAACTTTATAATCATCGAGTAAAGTTTTCCTTCTAAAACTTGTGTCCCCTAAATTAAATACCGAATTTGTATTTTCTAATTTCATGCCATCCCCTCTTTTTTCTAGTTTGGAAATTTTTATCACTAATAATTTGTAATCAAAACTTCTTGTGTCTGATTCATCCGGGCATTCGATTGGTAATTTGAATTGTTATAATCGTAATCAAGATAATGGCAATGGTATTTTTTTGACCAATCAATCAAAATTGTATTCTCTTTCCCTTTATGAATCGTTACATTCGAGAGGGCAAATTTCACATTTCTGCGATCCAAATCATCGAGAAAATTCAATAAATCACGTTCATCTTGCTCCGTCCAACCTCCCTGTTCATTGTATGAGGCAGTGGAAATTAAATATGGTGGATCAGCGTAAAGAAAATCTCCATCAGTGAGTTGGTAATCAATATTCCGGAAATCGGAGCAAATAAAATTCACATTTTTTTCCTTAATCCTTCTCATAAACTGTAAAAGGTTCTGTTCAATTTTTTCATTGAAATCTCTTTTGCCGACAGGGATATTGAATTTCATGTTTTTGTTAAAACGAATTTGGTTGTTAAAACCATATACTGTTAATAAGTAAAAGATTGTATCATAATAACAATTGTTTTCCGTTCGACTATTATATGTATCTCTTAATTTTAAGAATGGCAGCTTATTATAGGCCCCCACCCCTGAGGAGGAATCACAACCGTAATAGGAATAACCAAACTTTCTTGTTTCAGATAATTGAAATTCACTAATAATTGAATAAATCAAGTCAAGAATTTCTCCTTCACTATACGTTTTAAGTGTTTCATATAATCGGATTACTTCTTTTTGATTGTCAATTCCAGTCATGGTACCGGTTGCTTCCATATTTATTAAAACATTTGCCCCTCCACAAAATAAATCGACAAAGTTATGAATATTTTCCGGGAATAATGAGAATAATTGGTTCAATAACTTATACTTACCGCCTGTATAATTTAAACATGATTTCACGTATGGGGTTTTAGTTATTGGCACTTAGATCACCTTCTAATTTCACAGAGATACAAGATTTCCTTATGATCTTCAATCATTGACTTTCCCGTCGTAAAGGGGTGGAATTCTGTTTCAAATATTTGAACCGGTCCTCTCGTTTCCAAAATTCCAATGATTTCTTCAGCTGAAATTTTTGCATTTGAACGACCGACACCTTTTTTCGCCATATTATTATAGGAAACTAATATATATTTTCCATCAATATGGGAAACCAGATCGGCAAAGACTTGGGGTGCCTTCATAGTGCAATAGTCACTTTTAATATGGGAGCGATTGACCATTTTTCTTGCTACACCCGTCACTTCAGGTTTCTTCCACTCTGAAATATTTTCTAACAAATGATAGGCATCCCCATATTGTCTTGAATTATATGGTGTATCAATATAAAACAAATCCGCCCGTATTTGTTTGACTAACTCATTCGCATCCTCCTTATATATCTGATTTCCTTCATTCCATTCATCATTTAAATCTGGTACTAACAAGGTAAGCTTATTGAAAGAATCTAGTTTTCTCCGATATGCATCATAATGACCGACTGTATTTGCCACCTTATCCATAGCATAAAGCAGAGAAGTAATAAGAATCGCTTTTTCACGAAAGGTCAGACTTTCCGATAAAAGCTCTATTTGTTCTCTTATATATCCGATTTTCTTGGCATTATATTGGGTAAAATATGTACCGCCGAAATTTTTTGAAACATAGTTATCCTCTTCCGGTTCCGCATGATTTAGTTCATGAATAATCGAGCTTATTTTATCTTCGTTTATCGGGTCATTTCGAAACCACGTCCAATAAGACATATAATTAGAATATAAAATATCATTAACAATAATATTTTTACCTTCTCTGTTAAAGAGATCCGCAACAACACCTGTTCCACCAAAAATATCAGCCACCGTTTCAATTCCTTGACAATTTTCGACTACGATCTTACGAATAAAATCCAACAATTTATATTTACTTCCTAAATACCTTCTATTATTTATTTGGAGTTTTTTATCATTTAAGTTTGGCAGAGACAGCTGTTCTTCTTTAAACCTAATTGTTTTCTTGATTTCTTCTACATGTTGTTCGGTCCACATTCTCCAGCCTCTCCAATCCTTCTTCGGTTTTGAGATGGTCCCCTCTTTTATCCAATTATATAATGTCTGTCTTGACAGATTAAATTCTTCCATTATTTCTTTTGTTCGAATTTCCATGAATTTAACCTCCAATTATTCGCAACAATGCAACTTCCTATTTTTACTATTTAAAGTATAGCATAGTCTATTAAGTTAATTTTTTATTTTTTAAATTGCGTTATATGTAAAAATCGAGGACTTGCCCTAAATTTTATATTTCTTATTATACAAACATACGTTTTAAAAATAAAGAGGAATGATTTTATGTATATAGTACGTGGCACAGGTGAGGTTTCAACACATAGTTTGTTCTGCCTTGAATTCTCAATATTACTAATTGCCGTACTTAAGAAAGATTCAATAATTCGAATTTTAATCGTTCGGTGAAATTGAAAAAATATTATTTAAACTCCCCCCTCAAAAAGGCTATCTCTACTAATTTTACGGTAGATGATAAATTGTTAAAATCCCTGAAAATGGTATCTTCAAGGTTAGTAACGATATGTGGAACTGATATGCCAATTACCTGATCCGGCGATCGGCTCTCATTTGGCGGCACAAAATATTTTTTCCATATAATAATAGAATAACCAATATATAATAATTGTAAGTTTAAGTATAATTTGATTTCGCCTTTAAAACAATAGCCAATTTTCCTTAAGATGAACAATTTAATGCAAATTTTGTACTTTCCTTATAAATCCTATACAATAGAAGACACTGAAAAGAAACATGAAAAAGGATGATTATCATGGCAAACTGGACTGCCTTGCAACAAATGAAACCATTTTTGCAGGAAAATTGGGAGAAATCGGGTTTTACCGAAGCAACATTGATCCAAAAGCAGACTGTTCCACTTATTTTAGCCGGAAAAGATGTAATTGCAGAATCACCGACCGGAACCGGGAAAACATTAGCCTACATAATTCCGATACTGGAGCGATTAAATGAGGACAAAAAAGACATCCAAGCGGTCATTCTTGTCCCGTCCCGTGAACTGGCGATGCAAATTTTGGACGAGGTTCGAAAATTTACGAAAGGAACCGAAATCGTAAGTTATTCTTTCATTGGCGGGGCAAATCTAAAGAAACAAGTAGAAAAGCTAAAAAGCCGACCACAAATTGTTATCGGTACAACCGGTCGGATGTACGAATTAATTAAAATGAAAAAAATGAAAATGCATGAAGTGAGAACCGTGGTTATTGATGAAGCGGACAGACTTCTTTCCCAGGAGCATTTAGCTGAAGTAAAAAATATCATTCATTCTACTTTGAGAGACCGACAACTGCTCATTTTTTCAGCAACCATTACGAAAGAAACAGAAGAAATCGCCCGTGATCTCATGAATCATCCGGAAATGATTCGGATTCAAACACAACCTAACGATGCAACTATTCAGCATCTGTATTTAACATGTGAGCAGCGGGAAAAGATCGATTTGCTCCGAAAAATCATGCATACAAATCCGGGACGCACCATTGCTTTTTTCAAGAATACCGTTAAAGTCGAGGAAGCCGCTGAAAAACTTACTTATCATGGATTAAAGCTTGCGGTTTTAACGAGTGAAGGTAATAAAATGGAACGAAAAACTGCATTGACTCAATTCCGCTCCGGTACTGCCCCTCTCCTCCTAACAACCGATGTAGCGGCAAGAGGTCTCGATATTCCTGATATTGCTACTGTCATCCATGTCGATTTTCCAAGTACAGAGGGGCAATATTTGCACAGATCCGGACGCACCGGGCGAATGGGTAAAACAGGAACGGTTATTTCGCTCGTCAATGCACGAGAAGAAAGTTTTTTAAAAAAGATGAGCAAGGAATTGAATGTGAAAATAAGTAGGAAAGAATTGTATAAAGGGAAAATGGTGGAAGTGAAAAAAAATCCTCATAAATAGCATAAAGAAGGCGGAGAAAATGTTATTCTCCGCCTTCTTCCTCTTCCATAATCTGGTCAAATGCTTGTGAAACTTTATCGAATTCTTCATCGGAACCGATTGCCGCTAAATCTCCCTCTTCGTCTACTTTCAAGAAAAAGATGTCGATACCCTCATCGGTTTCTTCCTGTAAGTCCTCAGTAAAACTAACCGCTACATATTCAACTCCATCAACAGGAAATGTAGCTAAAACCTCAACCTCGTTTTCTTCTCCTGCTTCATCACTAATTGTAAAAACTTCGCCTACTTCAACTTTTTCCACAAAATCCACCACATTTTTTCGATTTAACAGTTGTTCAAACTAGATGTTAATATTCCCCTCTTTTTGCTGTTTATTCCTATTTTTTCGCATGTCATCAATATTTCGTAATCCCATTTTTAACTTCATTAAGCCAATCGATTGAGAAGCAACTAATTCATGAAGTTCCATTGTTTCATGCCATGCAAGTGTTTGTCGGGACATACCATCCATTTTCCTTTCCCCTTTCAATTTTTCTCAATCGCATTATATGGCTCATTTCATTATTAGGTACATGTTCTGAAACAGAATGGGCGGAATGAATCAGTTTTTAGTAAATACAGATTTAACAATCGTTTTGACTAAATGTACTGCAAAAATTTTTAAAATCACATAAATTGAATGAAATCCTTGAGAATCATATACTTAAAGAGTAATGGAATATACAGGGAGGAATCACAAATGGAATTAGTTGAATTAATTAAATCGCGCCGTTCCATTGGTGCACTTGATGAAAAAGATGTTCCGGATGAAGTGGTTAAAGAATTACTCGATATTGCCGTCTGGGCACCGAATCATAAAAAAACAGAACCATGGAAATTCCGGGTCATTAAAGGGGAAGGCCGGGTTAAACTCGGTGAAGAAATGGCACGTATTACCAAGGAAAAATCAACAGGTTTAAGCGAAGAAGAAGCCAAACAAAAAATTGAAAAAGCGGCAAAAGGTCCGCTGCGTGCACCGGTTATTATTGCATTGGCAGTTAGTCCATCAGGAAAAGTTCCGGAAATTGAAGAAATTGCCGCTTGTGGTTGTGTCCTGCAAAACTTCCTCTTGGCTGCGGCGGAAAAAGGATTAGCCACGATTGTCAGAACCGGCGATATCGCCCATGAACCGGAATTGAGGCCTTACTTGAAGTTAGAGGAAAATGATAAAATAATCGGACTCATTTATCTCGGCTATCCGAAAAAGGATTTCGAAATTAAAGCCGTTCGGACACCGGCAGAGGAAAAAACAATTTGGTTTGACTAACGAAAGAAAAAGCGGACTCTTGCTTATGAGTCTGCTTTTCTTATTACCATTTAATATCAGTTTTTAAATCGCTCTATAACGGAAAATCACCCGTATTTTATGAATTTTCCTTAATATTTTTGTTACCGGACAAAATTGCTTAAATCATTCTCTTAAAATATCTTCCAACTTTTTAGCAACAACTTAATGGCCGTGCCCAATTCTTTTTCAGGAATTCCGGCAAATCCAAGAACAATTTTTGGCAGGGTTTCCTCCCTTTTAATAATGGAGTATGCCGAAACTGGATACACTTTAAGACCAGCCTGAAGCGCGCGATCGACAAGTTCTTTTTCCTTTAACCCGTTATTCACTTCTAAAACGAGATGAAATCCGGAATGGGCACCGGACACCGCTAATTCTTGATACGGTTTAAGTAAATCAAGTACCTTCTCTAATTTTCGCCGGTATATTTTCCGCATTCGATTCAAATGTTTTTCAAAGTCCCCGTTCCGCATAAATTCGGTTAGAATATGCTGATCAATTCTCGAAACGGAACATTGATAAAAGGTGAGTTCTTTTTTATATTTTTGCAATAAAGAATCAGGCAGGACCATATAACTGATCCGAATAGATGGCATTAATGATTTTGAAAAAGTTCCCAAATAAATCACTTTCCCGTTTTGATCCATGCTTTGCAGTGACGGAATGGACTTTCCGCTATAGCGAAATTCACTGTCATAGTCATCCTCAATAATAAAACGATTAGGTCTTGCAGCAGCCCAGTTCAACAGCTTTGTACGCCGGTTTACGGAAAGAATCGACCCGTATGGGAAATGGTGGGACGGTGTAACATAAATGACATTAATATTCTTTTCTTCAATTTCTCCCACATTCACTCCTTCCTCATCAACCTCAAGCGGCAGAACATGGTACTCATATTTTTTCAAGAGATGAGAAATAACATGATAACCCGGATCTTCCACACCATAGACGGTTCGTTTATTAAGCAATAGTATTAATTGTTGCAATAAAATTTCTAAACCGGCACCGATGACTATTTGTTCCGGGCTGCAATGAACACCCCTTGCTTGAAATAAATATTGACAAATTTCTTTCCTCAGCTCATATTCTCCCTGTTGATTTCCTGCTAACAATAAATGCCGGTTTTCTTTTTCCATTGTTTGCTTTGCATATTTGCGCCATTTTTCAAAGGGGAAATGTTCGGTATCGACCCAGCCCGGATGAAAGTGATACTTCATTTGTATAATGGGTTGTTGTTCACGGGATGTATTCGTCATTTCCTTTTGAACATACTCTAAATCCTCATAGGCTTGGACAAAATAACCTTTTCTCGGAACACTTTCCACATACCCTTCTGCCACCAACTGTTCATAAGCGGTTTCCACCGTATTTTGGCTAATTTTTAGAAACTCGGCCAATTTACGTTTGGAAGGTAATTTTTCACCAAAAGTTATTTTTCCAGAAGCAATTTCTTTTTTTATATAAATGTATAACTGCTCGTAAATGGGGGTATCACTAGTACGTTCAATGTGAATGGATAACATATCCATTTGAAACACCTCACTGGCATGGTCAATTTTATAAAAACTGACACTTTTAATGGTATCAGATACTTTCTATAATATAGTAAACTTCTAAAAATGCAATATATTAAAACATTGTATTGGTTCAAACCAATCGGGCATTTTACGGGCGCTTATCATCTACCTTTGCTTCTTTGATTTTCCTAAGCCTTATGGGGAAGATTTAGTGACCGTTAATGCAAAAGAATACTTAAAAGAAATGGAGTGGGGAAAATGGAGAAATTAGTTGGTACAGATAAAGTAAAAAGAGGGATGGCGCAAATGCAAAAAGGCGGCGTCATTATGGACGTGGTCAATGCGGAACAAGCAAAAATCGCTGAAGCTGCCGGAGCGGTTGCCGTAATGGCTTTAGAACGGGTTCCATCGGATATTCGTGCAGCAGGCGGTGTAGCGAGAATGGCAAATCCCGGGGTAATTGAGGAAGTAATGAATGCCGTATCAATCCCGGTTATGGCTAAAGCTCGAATCGGTCATATTGTTGAAGCACGAGTTTTGGAAGCTATGGGCGTTGATTACATTGATGAAAGTGAAGTACTGACTCCGGCTGACGATGAGTTTCATATTTTAAAAAGTGAGTTTACCGTTCCGTTTGTTTGCGGCTGCCGTGATCTGGGGGAAGCAGCCCGCCGGATTGGTGAAGGGGCTGCCATGCTTCGGACAAAAGGTGAACCCGGAACCGGTAACATTGTTGAAGCCGTTCGTCATATTCGCAAAGTTAATGCACAGGTTCGTAAAGTAGTAAATATGAACGACGATGAACTAATGACTGAGGCAAAAAATCTCGGTGCCCCATTTGAAGTGTTAAAACAAATTAAAGAGGCCGGTCGACTTCCGGTTGTTAATTTTGCAGCAGGGGGCGTGGCAACACCGGCTGATGCAGCATTGATGATGGAATTAGGTGCTGACGGTGTATTTGTCGGTTCCGGTATTTTTAAATCGGAAACACCGGAGAAATTTGCCAGTGCCATTGTTCAGGCTACGACTTATTATCAAGACTATGATTTAATTGCCAAACTGTCTAAAGATCTTGGCACACCTATGAAAGGAATTGAAATTTCAACATTGGCTGCCGAAGAAAGAATGCAAGAACGCGGTTGGTAAGGTTACTTAAAGGTGCCAAATGATCCCTTTCATAACGAATTTTACTCAACTGGAAAATCTCCGGTTATGATTTTTAAACAAACTGAATTATAGCCTAATGTAAAGGAAGTGAGATAAATGAGTGATTTAACAATTGGTATTTTAGGGTTACAAGGAGCCGTTGAAGAACATGTGAAACAAGTCGAATCATTAGGAATTCACGCAATCATTGTGAAGCGGCCTTTTCAACTAAATGAAATTGACGGGCTTATTTTCCCCGGCGGAGAAAGTACCACCATGCGAAAATTAATTAACCAATACGGATTTTTTGAGCCGTTGATACAATTTTCCAAAGAGCAGAAACCGATATTCGGTACTTGTGCCGGGATGGTTCTTTTAGCAAAAGAGCTTGAAGGGTCGGAAGTTGTCCATCTTGGCCTCATGGATATTGTTGTTAAAAGAAATGCCTTTGGTCGTCAGCGGGAAAGTTTTGAAGCCGACCTTGAAGTTGCCGGATTTGATTCCCCTTTCCATGCTGTTTTTATTCGTGCACCGTATATTAAAAAAGTTGGCGGTGGAGTAGAAGTATTGGCAGAGGTAGATGGTCATATTGTTGCTGCCAGACAAGGCCATTTATTAACGACGGCCTTTCATCCGGAATTGACAGAGGATTCCCGCTTTCTTGAGCTTTTTGTGGAAATGGTTAAAGAAAGCAAAACAAAAACATTCCAAAAGGCTTAGATTTACGAAACGCTTCCGGAACTTCGGAAAACAAATACATCACAAAAAGCTTAGCCAAACAAAAAATAACCCTTCTAAAAGTTGGCAAACAACTTTTAGAAGGGTTATTTTTTGTATGAGGTTGGTGCCCTTAACTTAACGACCTGCGAAAGATATGGATGTAGTGCCATGTTACTTATTACTAAGCTTTCGACGCAGCAACTGCAGCGATGGTTGGATTTATGGCAACCGTGCCTTGTTTCTTATTGCTAAGCTTTCGACCGGGTCATCAAACTGTCTTTAATCAATTCTTGAATCTCCTTTATTTTTCCTTCATTGAATAAATCAACAATTTTACTGCCAACGATAACCCCGTCACAATATTCGCCTAGGTCACGGGCTTGTTCCCCATTAGAAACCCCGAATCCTGCCAAAACCGGGACAGGACTTACTTCTTTTAATGTTTGCAAATACTCTTTTACATGCTCATCATGATGTTGTCTCACACCGGTTGTCCCCATAACCGAAACTGCATACAGGAACCCTTCTGAACGGCGAGCAATTTCAACAACTCGCTCTTTTGGACTCGTTAATGCAACAAGTCTGATAAACGCAATCCCGTGTTGATGCAAAAACCCAGCAATCAAATCTTCCTCTTCTAATGGAACATCCGGAATAATCACACCATCAACACCGGCCCGCACACAAGCTTTGGCAAATCTTTCCAAACCGTAATGAAATATCGGATTTATATATGTCATAAGGATGACGGGAACTTCTCTTCTTGTTTTAAAACTTTCAAGTATTTCCAAAACACCCGCTAAAGTCGTACCATTTTTTAATGCTCTAACCCCGGCCTTTTGAATCGTTGGTCCATCGGCGGTCGGGTCAGAAAATGGGATTCCAAGTTCAATCGCCGCAACCCCGCATTCAGCTAAAAAGCAAATCCGCTCCTCCAACACATTAAGGCCACCGTCTCCCGCCATAATGTAAGGAATAAATAATTTTTCACCACTCGCAAGTTTTTCGGCAAATTTTTGCTCAATCCGTTCCTTACCCATTTATCTTTCCTCCAATCGGCTTTTTACTTGTTCCACATCTTTATCGCCCCGACCGGATAAACAAATAACCATGGTCTCATCCGGCGACATCGTTCTTGCCAGTTTCATCGCATAAGCAACTGCATGGGCACTTTCCAACGCCGGAATAATCCCTTCCGTTTTTGTTAAAAATTGAAAGGCGTCCAGTGCTTCTTCATCAGTTACAGCTTCATATGTGACTCGCTTCGTTTCATGTAAATGACTATGTTCCGGACCGACTCCCGGATAATCCAGGCCTGCCGATATTGAGAAGGCTTCTGTTATTTGCCCATGTTCATCTTGTAAAAGTTTTGACAAGGTCCCGTGCAAAATTCCGACGTCCCCTTTTGTTAGAGTAGCCGCATGCAAATCGGTATCCACACCTTTTCCTGCCGCTTCAACCCCATATAGTTTAACGAACTCGTCTTCAATAAATGGATAAAACATACCGATTGAATTGCTTCCCCCACCGACACAAGCGACGACAGCATCCGGTAACTTTCCTGTCTGTTCAACGATTTGCCGTTTTGTTTCTTTACCGATCACTGACTGAAAATCACGAACGATCAGCGGAAACGGGTGCGGACCAACTGCAGAACCTAGTATATAGTGGGTATCGGTCACATGAGCCGCCCAGTAGCGTAACGCTTCATTGGTGGCATCCTTCAATGTCCCGCTGCCACTGGATACGCCTCTTACTTCAGCCCCTAACATTTCCATGCGAAAGACATTTAATTTTTGCCGTTCAATATCCTCAACACCCATAAACACGATACATTCTAAGCCAAATAGGGCACAGACCGTTGCAGTAGCTACCCCGTGTTGTCCCGCACCTGTTTCAGCAACCACTTTTTTCTTGCCCATCCTCAGTGTCAACAGCGCCTGACCAATTGTATTATTAATTTTATGGGCACCGGTATGATTTAAATCTTCCCGTTTTAAATAAATTTTCGGTCCGCCGAGCTTTTTCGTCAATTGCTCGGCAAAATAAAGCGGTGTTTCCCTCCCGACATATTGTTTTAAATAATATTCCACTTGTTGTAAAAATGCAGGATCATTTTTTGCTGTTTCATAGACTTCCTCCAGTTCCAATAATGCCGGCATTAATAATTCCGGTACAAATCTCCCGCCAAAATTTCCGTATCGCCCTGTTTTATCTGGCATTGTATAAGTTATCAATGGACTCATCCTTTCCCGTCGATTTTGCTTGTTTAATAAATTCACGAATTTTTTCCGTATCTTTTTTCCCATCTGTCTCTACACCACTGGAAACGTCAACCCCAACCGGACCAACAACCGTAATTGCCTCCCGGACATTATCCGGTGTCAAACCTCCCGCCAAAATAAGTTTGCGACGGTCCAACTCGAAATCCTTTGCAATCTTCCAATCAAATGTTTTCCCGGTACCACCGTGATATTTTCCTTTTGGACTATCAATCAAGTAATAGTCACAAGGATAGGACCTTATTTCAGAATGATTGATTAAATCGGCTGAATATGCTTTGATCACCGGTAATGGTAGTTTTTCGGCTACACTTGCCGGCTCATTGCCATGAAGTTGCAAAAAATCCAAGCCCACCATATTCGCAATCTCTGTCATTTTTTCAACCGTTTCATTAACAAATACACCTACCTTCTTTACTTGTTTCGGCAATGCGTTAGCAATTTCCCGGGCCGTTTCAGGGGTGATTTTTCTCCGGCTGTCAGCAAAAACGAATCCGATAAAATCAGCGCCCCCTTGAACAGCTGTCCGGGCTGCTTCCAAAGTTTGAATACCGCATATTTTCACAAGCATATACGACTCACTTCCTTTCCTGTAAAATCTTTGTTTTCATAAAGTGACACTTCCATCAATGAGGGTCTTCCTACCCGTTAAGGTGGGGCAAATATTTTCAGTTTATATTTTGAAATAATGAAACCTGGAACGATTTAAAAGTTTCTTCCAAATTCTCCGCCCGCATAAACGTTTCACCGACTAAAACGGCATTCGCCCCGGCATTCCGAACACGTATAACATCTTCTTGTTGCTTCATACCACTTTCACTGATTAAAATCGTCTTCATGCCGCGAACCATCGAAGCAAGCCTTTCCGTTGTTGCCAAGTTTACCTCAAACGTTTTTAAATTGCGGTTATTGATGCCGATTATTTCCGGTTCCAGTCGTAATGCCCGTTCCATTTCATCCTCATCATGCACTTCCACAAGCACTTCCAAGTCGTTTTCAACTGCATATTGGTACAATTCAGCCAGTTGGGCATCCGATAGAGCCGCTACGATTAATAAAATAATGTTTGCCCCTGCTGCTTTTGCCCGATCTATTTGCAACGGATCGATCATAAAATCTTTACATAAAATCGGTAGCCGGACGGTTTTCCGCACCTGAATCAAATCTTCTATTGAACCGTTAAAAAAAGCTTGGTCCGTTAAAACCGAGATTGCCTTTGCTCCAAGTGCTTCATACCTTTTCGCTTGATCGGCAGGATCAACAGTTGTGTTTATCGCTCCTCTTGATGGTGATGACCGCTTAATTTCAGCAATAATATTCATTTGTGAAGAAGCAGCTACTAAACTTTGAAAAGTCGGGACTGGTTCATAGGCAACCGGTTGAAAGGTTTGACCGGTTAATGTCTTTATCTCGTCTTTTTTCTTTGCAATAATTTCATCTAATATGGTCAACTTAAGACACCCCGCTCGGAACTTTTTTACTGTAATCAATTAAGTATTCCAATCGTTTCAATGCGGCACCCGACTCGATGCTTTCCCTTGCCTTCTCAATTCCATCCTGAATTGAGTTAACTTTTCCGCTCGCAAAAATTCCGAGTCCGGCATTCAGCAATACCGTATCATAATAAGCACTCTTTTTCCCCTTTAGTACGCTCAATAAAATGTCTGCATTCTCCTGTGCAGTTCCCCCACGAATCTCTTCTTTTGCATAGGTTGGCAAATTGACATCGTCCGGTGACAACGTAAAGGAAGTGATTTCTCCATTGTTTAAAAAAACAAGATGATTATCACCGGCAAGGGTTGCTTCATCGAGATTGCCGGCCCCATTAATCACGACCGCTCTCTTTCTGCCTAATCGATTCAATGCTGTTGCCAACATTTTCAAAAATGTTTTGTCATAAACACCAAGTAATTGAGCGTTCAAATGAACCGGGTTTGTTAAAGGTCCGATAATATTGAAAACCGTGCGGATACCAAGTTCCCTTCTTACTTTTGTAAATGGTTTTAATGACGAATGAACATTGGGTGCAAATAAGAAAGCAATGTTATTTTCCTGCAATAATTCTTCAACATGTTCTTTTGAAAGGGTTAAGGAAACTCCTAAGGCTTCCAGCACATCGGCACTGCCTGATTTACTTGTGATGCTGCGGTTTCCGTGTTTGGCAACCTTGATCCCGGCTCCGGCAATGACAAATGCCGACGTGGTACTAATATTGAAACTGAAAGATTTATCGCCACCTGTACCACAATTATCGATTGCGTCGGTAATGACAGGTATTTTAAACGTAGACTTTGCTAAAATGACATCAACGATTCCGGCAATTTCCTCAGCCGTCTCTCCTTTTGCCTGCATGGCGGTCAGTAAGGCAGCTATTTCCGAATCGGTCGCTTTTTCCAGACAGTATTCCGTTACTTCTTTCATTTCTTCAAAAGTTAAATCTTCACCGCTGATCAACTTCTCCAAATAAGCTTTCATCTTATAATCTCCTCTCTTGTTTTTTGTAAAAAGTTACGAATCATTTGTTTGCCCACTTCTGTACCAATCGATTCCGGATGAAACTGGATTCCGTAAGTTGGAAAATGTCGATGTTGAACAGCCATGATTTCATGATCATCAATGGATTTGGCAACAATCTCCAGTGAGTCCGGGATAACTTGTTCATCAATGACAAGAGAATGGTAGCGCATGACTTCCACCGGCTCCGGCAAATCCGTAAATACCCCTTGACCATTATGAGATATAAAAGAAGTTTTTCCATGCTTAATTTCCTTGGCCTGCCTTAATTTGCCCCCTAATGCCACGGCAATTGTTTGGTGTCCTAAACAAACACCTAAAATCGGGACAGATTGGTAAAAACGTTGCACTGTTTCGATACAAATTCCCGCTTCTTCAGGCGTACCGGGTCCGGGAGAAATAATAATCGCTTCCGGTTTCAATGCAGCTATTTCCTCCATTGAAATTTGATCATTACGAACTACTTTTATATTCACTTTTTGCTCGGAAAAATATTGATATAAGTTATATGTGAAAGAATCATAGTTATCAATCAATAAGTACATTTCCAGCCACCTCCATTAATGATTTGGCTTTATTCATCGTTTCCCTATATTCCGTTTCCGGGTCCGAGTCATAAACAATACCCGCTCCGGCTTGTAAATGCGCCTTCCCATCCTTGACAACGAGCGAACGAATGGCCAGGGCAATATTCATATCGAAATTAAAATTGATAAACCCAATCCCGCCGGCATATACGCCTCGTTTTTTGTTCTCGAGCTCATTAATAATTTGCATGGCTCTGATTTTCGGTGCCCCGGAAACCGTTCCTGCCGGCAGACACGAAATTAAAGCGTCAATACTGGTAAATTCTTCTCTTAGCTTACCTTTTACTTCTGAAACAATATGCATCACATGTTGATATTTTTCAATTTTCATATAGGTTGGCAATTCAATCGTACCTATTTCGGAAACACGCCCCAGATCATTCCTGCTTAAATCGACCAGCATTCGATGTTCGGCCAGTTCTTTTTCATCTGTCAACAGTTCTTGGACAAGCCGGCCATCATCTTCTTCGGTATTTCCGCGTGGACGTGTTCCGGCAATTGGATTGGTAATAATGGTCCTCCCTTTTGTCTGTACTAAGCTTTCCGGAGACGCACCAAGAACAATATAATCTTCAAAATCGATAAAAAACATATACGGGGACGGATTGGCTTCTCTCAATCTTTGATACAAGTGAAACGGGTTTTGTCTCAACTCGGCGGTAAACCTATGTGACAAAACGATCTGAAAAATATCACCTTTACGTATATACTCCTTGGCTATTTCTACATTTCTCTTAAACTGTTCCGCTGTTGTATCAGGGGAAAATTGGATTGGCTCCATTACCGGAACCTTCTCCTGGAACGGATTCACTAAAACGGCTTGGAGTTGCTGTAATCGTTCATTTAATCGCTCTTCCGGTTCATTATCCGGGTTCATCACGATTAAATAAATCACTTGATTTCTATGATCAACGACAATCGTATTTTTAAAAACCATCAGATGAATATCCGGCATTTCAATATCATCCGGTAGATCTTCTCCAATATTCTCATACTGCCGAATGGTATCATAACTAATGAAACCAATTGCCCCTCCGTAATAAGGAAGCGGGAGATTTACATCGATTTTCGGTAATTGTTTTTTGATGACCGTTAAGGTATTTTCTGTTAATTTTTCTGAACGACCGGTCTCATGATTCATCATAGTTGTTTCATTTCCTGTACCGATAAATTCCAAATATGGATCTTCCCCAAGAAACGAATATTTGCCTTTTTCTTCGTGCTGAAAGGTGCTTTCCAAGAGAAACTTTTTCTTCCCGGTCAAACGGAGATAGATATCCGTTGGCGTAAATGTTGAATTTTTTATTCGTTTAAATTTATAAAGCGGTGTTTCTCCCATCATTTTTTCTCCCTTCTTTTTCAAAAATAAAAAGCCCCCTGCAAACACAAACGACTTGTGTCTGCAGAGGGCGATTAATTACCGCGGTGCCACCTCTGTTGAAAAGCATTGAATACTTTTCATCTTTTTCGGATACGGGATGAAAATACATGCAATATATTCATCTGATATCCTATCCGTGTAACGCCGGAAAAACGGGTTTACCTACTTAACATCAGGGAAAATTCGATCTAACTTGCGAATCCACATCCCGTCTTTGTTGTTCAGCCCACCTCTCGTAAGGCCATTCAGCAACTATCCACGTACCGGAATCCCACCAACACCGGCTCTCTTCAACGCTTCAAAACCGCCTACTCTTCTTACTCATCGATTTATTCATGTTCTGTTTTTTCTTTACAAAATGCAAAAAGTCCCTCAATCCGTAAAGGACGAGGGACCGCGGTACCACCTTTATTAGCTGTAACAGCTCACTTTAGCGTTTAAGTAATATACTTAAACTGTCTCAGATAACGACGAGACAATGTCGCCAAAGCCTACTGCGAAATTTTGGTTCGGTTTGGAAGCTCAGAAGCCCATTCTTCTATCCGATCACACCGGTTCGCACCATCCACCGGCTCTCTTTTTGTGTCAAAATAGAATACTCTTCTTCTTCATCGCCTTAAAATTTTCGATTTATTGAAATTAATAATAAAACAATTCAAATCATATGTCAACAACAAATTTTCTTATTCATTTGTTTGTTGAAAAAACGCCAAGCGCATCCTGTTTTGTTCATTGTAAAATGGATTTCATTAATTTGTTTTTGGAATAAAACCTTTTTCAAGTAAATAGTGAATCACGGTTTGAACAGACTCGGCCAATGACAGTTTTTCTGTATCGATGATTAATTCCGGGTTTACCGGTTCTTCATACGGTGCATCAATGCCCGTAAATTCCTTAATTTCACCGGCACGGGCTTTTTTATACAGCCCTTTTGGATCGCGATTTTCACAAGTTTCCAAGCTGCATTTTACATAAACTTCGATAAATTCCGCTTCACCAATAATCTCTCTTGCTTTGTCCCGATCTTTTTGGTAAGGAGATATAAAGGCTGTCAATGTAATTAATCCGGCATCAACCATTAATTTTGCTACTTCTCCAATCCGGCGAATATTCTCTGCCCGATCCTCGGGACTAAAACCTAAATCTTTGTTTAAGCCAAACCGAATATTATCTCCATCTAAGCGATAAGTGTGGACGCCCAGTTGGTGAAGTTCCTTTTCCACGGCAACGGTAAGTGTGGACTTTCCTGAACCGGATAAACCGGTAAACCAAACAGCGGCACTTTTATGTTTTTTTAATATTTGGCGGTCTTCCTTCGTCACTTTTGAATCATGCCAAACAATATTCGTTGCATTTCCCATTCCATTTCCCCCAAATTCTAATTGTTACCGTTGACTTATTTGAGTAAAAGAAGCAAATCTGTTCTCCTGCGGGGCACTTGGTCCACAGGATGAAGGTAGACATGAGTAGTAACAGGACGACTTTAGTTTTAGCCGGCCGGTTTAAACATCGCAAATAGGTTTGCCATGCGCTTTTTTTCCTTCAATCAGTTTGTTGCATATCCTTTTCTTAATACTTCAGCAACTTCCGGACGCGAAAATTCCTTAGGCAAGTCTTCCCCATTGCGAAGTTTTTCCCGCACCTTTGTGCCACTCAAATGAACATGTGCGGACCTGTCATGAGGGCAAGTTTTTGCTGTCGCCATATTCCCGCATTTTGTGCAATAAAAAGCATGCTCGAATTTTAAAATTTGGATTTCTAATTCATCCTCATATTTGGAAATTAATTCTTGCGCCTCATATGTTCCATAATAGTCACCGACACCGGCATGATCACGTCCGACAATAAAATGCGTGCACCCGTAATTTTTCCGGACAATTGCATGCAAAATGGCTTCTTTCGGTCCGGCGTAACGCATAGCGGCAGGATAAATCACGAGCCTGGCTCGATCTTTAGGAAAATAGTTTTTCAAAATAACTTGATAACTTTCCATTCTTATATCAGCCGGAACATCATCGGATTTTGTTTCACCGATGAGCGGGTTGAGTAACAAACCATCGACAGATTCCAAGGCACATTTTTGAATATATTCATGGGCCCGGTGAACGGGATTTCTCGTTTGAAAACCGACGATTGTTTTCCAGCCCAAGTCGGCAAATAATTTTCTTGTTTCAGCCGGTTCGAAATAGAAATCTTCAAATTGGCCGTGGTCGATCCGGTTTAATAAATAGACCGGGCCGGCAAAATAAACATCACCTCTTTCAAATAATTTTTTCACACCCGGGTGGTTTAGGTCGGTCGTCCCGTAAACAAGTTGTGCTTCTTTTTCTTTATCAGGATAATATTTTTCCTCCAACCGTAGAATTCCATAGACAATACCATCTTCCCCTTTAAGGGCTATCTCTTTACCAATATCATATAGATCCGCATCATCGTTGGACACGGGGAGAGTAATGGGAATACTCCAAAGCGTACCATCACTAAGGCGCATTTCCTCTATCACCCGTAAATAATCCTTTTCCCCCATGAAACCGGTAAGCGGGCTAAAACCGCCAATCGCGATCAATTCTAAATCTGATAAACTCCAACGATCCAATTTTAATGATTTTAACGATTTTACTATATTTAAATAAAACTCTCTTTCCTGACCCGACAAAACTCGCTGAACCAGTTTTCCACCATGGGCCGGAATTCCTTTTTGTTCTTCCTTCATTGTAACAGCCATTAATACCCCTCCCGTAAAATCAACAAAAACCTTTTATAACTGGATTTTTGCTCCATGTAAGGCACTTCTTGGCACAACGTCATCCCCGAATAAAGGATAATGATTGAACGGTTTCGTAAACACGATCCTTTAATGCTTCCTTTATGTTTGGATGGCTTCCAAGTTGCTTTGTTAATATAATTTGCTTTTTTACATCTTTATGCGTAACGATGGTCTTTTGCAAGTCGTTCATTAAAAATCCGGTAAACCATAAATAAGGAACAACCCATACTTGTGAATAGTTACCTTTTAATGACAATGCAAATTCCTCTGCAAAAGACGGTTTACAAGCTGCCAAAAAACAATAGTTTACATTGTTAAAATGGATTTTTTCGCTCAATATTTTTGCTAGCCTTTCAATATCTACTTTCGTTTCCGGATAAGTACTGCCTCTTCCAACCAACAGGATTTTTGCCTGATGATTGATTGGTACACCTGTTTCGTTAATCCGGTCTACTAAAATATCAATTAACCGATCTTGGACACCAAGGGGTTTCCCGTATGCAAAAGATATATTCGGATATTGTTCTTTGTTTGCTTCGAGCTTTTTAGGTATATCAATATAGTAATGGCCGGCACTTAATAGCAACACAGGAATGACAGCGATTTTCGTTACACCTTTTTCAATGAGTTTGGCAATCCCTTGGTCAATATCAGGCTGAGCCAATTCTAAAAAACAACATTCCTGAAACGAAACATCGACCTCATTCATCACCGAAGCAATAAAATCCTGAACTTCCGCTATTGCAGCTAAATCACGACTCCCGTGACAAACATATAAAATTCCCAGCATACACTTTCTCCTCACTAACCGAGTGCCGCCTGAATTGGAAATGCTTGTTGAACCGCATTCCATTCAAACCACTGAATGGTTTCCCTTAACCGGACCACTTCACCAATGACAATCATTGCCGGATTTTGAATATGTTTTGCCTTCTCGATTATATTTTCCAGCGTTCCTGTTACGGTTTCTTGTTTTGTCGTTGTTCCGCAATGGATGATGGCGATTGGTGTGGATGGATTTTTTCCATAGCGAATTAGTCGTTCACAAATACTCGGTAATTGTTTCACACCCATATAGACACAAATTGTGTCCGTTCCCTGTGCCAAATATCGCCAATATTGTTCCGTATCGGCCCCTTCTTTTCTGACACCGGAAATAAAAGTAACCGAGGAACTGTAATCTCGATGGGTTAAGGGAATTCCTGCATAGGCGGGGACAGCAGAACCGGCAGTAATCCCCGGAACAATTTCAAATGGGATCCCGCATTTCCTTAACGCTTCTGCTTCTTCGGCTCCGCGTCCAAAAATAAAAGGATCTCCACCTTTTAATCTCGCAACAACTTTTCCTTGAGCAGCAAACTTACATAACAAGCTATTTATTTTTTCCTGTGATAACGTATGCTGGTTCGGGCTTTTCCCGCAATAAATTAATTTGGCATCTTTTTTAGCATATGCAAGTAATTCTTGGTTAGCTAAACGATCATAAAGGATTACATCTGAATGTTGGATAATTTTTAAACCCTTAACAGTAATTAATTCAGGATCACCCGGTCCCGCTCCGACTAAATAAACTTTCCCCATCGTTCCACCTCATTCTTTCTTTGTTGGCATCCGCTAACTTTTTATAGACCTTTTAAGGCTGATAAAAATTGTCGTATTCGCTGATTTTCAAGTGATGAAATATCCACTTATCAATGAAGAAATTAACAATATATTTTTTCGTTTAGTGCATATGTTTTATATGTTTTTGACCGTTTTCGAACCATGAAAATCTAATCCGGAATGAACTTCTTCCACATAACCGGTTCGAATGACAAAATCACCAAACCGCTCTCCTTCTTTTCGTTCTTTTGCATAGTGCAGGAAAATTGGATATAAAGCTTCTAAAATTTCCTTTTCCCCAATATTTTCTTTGTATAATTTATTTAAACGATTGCCGGCAAAACCGCCACCCAGATACAAGTTGTATTTTCCGGGTGCTTTCCCGATAAATCCGATTTCTGCCAAAGCCGGTCTTGAGCAGCCGTTTGGACAGCCTGACATTCGAATGACTATTTCATTCTGTTTGAGCCCGACTTCTTTTGTAATGGCTTCAATCTTTTTGAGCAGAGTCGGAAAATACCGTTCAGACTCGGCCATCGCCAATCCGCAAGTTGGGAAGCCGACACAACTCATGGAATTTTGCCATAACGGAGATGCATATGTTCCGCCAGCTAAATGATATTGTTCAACCAGTTTCTCAATTTCCTGTTTCTTCCTTGCTGTTACATTGGCAATAATGACATTTTGATTCGGGGTTAATCGAAATTCACCGGTATGGATTTTGGCAATTTCTCTTAATCCGGTAAGAAATTGGGTCTCTTCATCGTCTTTTACCCGGCCACTTGGAATAAATAACGTTAAATGCCATTTCTTATTTCCTTTTACCCAGCCAAATTGATCTCCGTTATGGGTAAAATGGAATGGTCTTGCCTCTTCCAATTCCCAACCTAACCGATTGTGTAACTCGGTTTTAAACCAATCAATGCCTCTGGAATCAATCGTATATTTGAGACGGGCATTTTTCCGATTTGAACGATTCCCGTAATCACGTTGAACCAAAACAACTTTTTCGGCTACATCGACCACTTTATCCGTTGGGCAGAAACCGATCACACGGGCAATTTGCGGATACGTACGATAATCGCCGTGGGTCATCCCCATCCCGCCGCCAACCGCAACATTGAATCCTTTTAATTCACCATCTTCTTCAATCGCAATAAAGCCTAAATCTTGGGAGTAAATGTCTACATCATTGGAAGGCGGAACCGCAATCCCAATTTTAAATTTTCGCGGTAAATAGGTAGGTCCATAAATCGGTTCAATTTCTTGACCAACGCTTGTGTCGATTACTTTTTCTCCGTCCAACCAAATTTCATGATAGGCAGGTGTTTGCGGCAGTAGATGGTCACTTATTTTTTTTGCCGCTTCATAAACCTCGTAATGAACATCCGATAAATTTGGATTCGGAGTACACATAACATTCCGATTTACATCACCACATGCAGCAAGTGTTGTAAAAAGTGCCTCATTAATTTCTTTCATTGTTTGTTTTAAGTTCCATTTCAAGACACCATGCAATTGGAACGTTTGTCTTGTCGTCAGTTTCAAAGTTCCATTGGCATAAGTAGTTGCAAGCCGATCCATTTCCAGCCATTGTTTTGGTGTTGCCAGTCCCCCGGGCATCCGCACACGAATCATGAACTGATAGTCCGGTTCCAATTTTTTTCGGCGACGTTCATCTCTCACATCGCGGTCGTCTTGTTGATAGCTTCCATGAAATTTTAATAATTGATTATCATCGGGCGAAATGGCTCCGGTGATTGGATCCTTTAAGCCTTCCGCAATCGTTCCCCGTAAATAATTACTCTTCCGTTTAATCCGCTCATTATCACTAAGTTTTGTTTTATTTTGTTCCATGCTATGTCGCCTCCCCTGTTTTAGTAAACATCTCGCTGGTAACGCTTTTGTTTTCGCATTTGATCGAGATAAACAGCGGCTTGTTCACTAGTCAAACCACCCTCTTTTTCTAAAATCGTCAGGATCGTTTGATGAACATCGCGAGCCATATGCTTTTCATCTCCACACACATAAACAACAGCCCCGTCTTCCAGCCATTGATAAAATTCTTTCCTTTTTTCAAGCATTCGGTGTTGGACATAAACTTTTTCCGCCTGATCTCGCGAAAAAGCAACATCCATTTTCGTTAACACCCCATTTTTTAACCATTTTTGCCATTCAACTTGATATAAGAAGTCTGAGGAGAAATGTTGATCACCAAAAAACAACCAACTTTTCCCTGTAACTCCTTCTGCTTCGCGCTCTTGCAAAAATGCCCGAAATGGTGCCACACCTGTTCCCGGCCCAATCATAATAATTGGTGTATCCGGATTACTTGGCAGTTTAAAGTTTGGATTTTGATCCACATAGACAGGCAACATATCACCGGGTTGAATCCGCTCGGCAATTTGAAAGGAACATACACCTTTTCGATTGCGACCATGGGCTTGGAAACGGACGGTACTGATGGTGAGATGTACTTCATCCGGATTTGCTTTTAAGCTGCTGGCAATGGAATACTGGCGCGCCGGCAATTTTCTTAGAATATGAATAAAATCAACGGGTTTAAGTTGTAGCGGTCGAAAATCCCGGACAAAATCCAGTAAATCCCGACCATCTAAATAAGCTTTTACTTTTTCTTCATTGCCCGGTGTCGCGAGTTTCTTTAACTCTTCATTATGAAACAGTTCAGCTGCCGCCTGAATAAATGTTTTCGTTAGTCTAGTAATCTCAAATTTGGAGAGCAAGGCTTTTCGCAATGAATAAATATCACCTTCCTCGTTAATTTGCACCGATTCTTCCGGGTTCCATCCGAGTTCATTGATTAAACTGTCAACAAGTTCCGGATCATTTTCCGGTAAGATGGCTAAACTGTCTCCCGGCTCAAAAGTCAGACCGGAATCTTCCAACGATAACACAAGGTGGCGCGTTTCTTTATTCGAACCACGACCATTTAAATTAATATTTTCAAGTACTTCAGCCGGGTATGGGTTCTTTTTCGAATAAACCGACTGTTTTTCTTCCAATAGAGTAGCTGCCGCTTGCTTTTCCGAGACAGTTATGGTCGATGCATTTGCATTGCTTGTTTCATGTAAGACGGCAACTACTCCGCTCATCCATTGTTCTGCCGGATCCTCAAAATCAACATCACAATCAACCCTTGGATAAAGCCGTTCTCCTCCTAATTCTTCCAAACGTTTGTCAAAGTCCTTCCCGGTTTGGCAGAAAAATTCGTATGACTCGTCACCTAATGCAAGCACGGAAAATCGGACATTTTCTATTTTCGGTGCCCGCTTACTATGTAAAAATTCATAAAAAGACCGGGCATTTTCCGGGGGCTCCCCTTCCCCGTGAGTACTCGTAATGATTAATAAATCTTGAACTTTCTTTAAATTTTGCGGTTTAAAGTCATCCATCGAAAATGATTGCACCGGTAATTGTTTTGCTTGTAATTTTTCAACAAGCGTACTTGCCAGCGATTGCCCATTGCCCGTTTCAGAACCGAACAGTACGGTCACTTCACGAGTTTGAATGGATTGTTCCGTTTCCGGGGCAGCTGTTTGATCAACTTGCACGCTTTGTTCATACCCGGCAATGAACGGGTAGGACAGGAACCCGCACAACCATATTTTTTGTGCTTCGGTTAATGTCGGGATTAACCTGTTCAAATATTCTCGTTGCTCTTCATTAAATGGGCTGTTATTCACGTTAAATTGCAAAACGTTTCACCTCATCATTTCTTATGTTACAATCTATAAAACAGTATTCATATTAAAATAGTATGTTTTTAAATTATGATTATCCAACTTTGCGACAAATGAACCGGGTCTTTATTTGGATTTTTCAATTTTGCAACAAATCCAATCGGTCCTTCATTCGGTTTCCCATTTTGTTTCAAAGAACCGGATCTTTAATTCTGGTTTCCCAATTTTCCAACAAATTAATTTAGTCCCAATTTGATTCCCATTTTGTTTCAATGAACCGGTCCTCAATTCGCCGGGGTATGTAGACCGCATTCTATTTTATTAAAACCGGCCCATCTTCCGGCACGTTGATTATTTGGATCTGTAACCGGCAATGTGCACGGCTCACAACCAATGCTCGGGTATCCTTGATCATGTAAAATATTATATGGCAACTCATTTTGACGGATATATGACCAAACATCTTCCCAAGTCCAGTATATTAATGGACAAATTTTAATAGATTTAAATCTTTCGTCCTTATTGACAAAATCTGTATTCTTTCTGCTTGGAGACTGTTCCCTGCGAAGTCCGGAAATCCAAGCCGGGACTCCATACAAAACTTCTTCCAACGGCCTTATTTTTCGCAAAAAACAACATAAATCAGGCTCTGTTTTCCACAACTCCTGTCCGTACTTTTTTGCCTGTTCCTCCAAAGTCAGCTTCGGTTTTTTTAGTTGAATATTCAAACTCGGGTATTTGATTTTTACTTTTTCAATCAATTCATATGTTTCCTTAAAATGAACGCCGGTATCGAGAAAAACAATCGTTGCTTCCGGTTGAACTTTTGCAATTAAATCCACTAAGACAATTCCCTCTGCCCCAAAGCTACAGGCGTAAACAACGGAATCTCCATATGTCTCATATGCCCATTGTAAAACAGGCAACGCCCCTTTTGTTTCATCTGTAAACCGTTGATTCTTGAAAGGATCATCTGTAAAGTTATCATATAAAATCCGCTGTTCAATCATCATTTCACCCCTAAAAAAATCCCTTCTTCATTTTGGTAAATAAGAAGGGATAGAGTTAAAAATATTCCTTCTTATCTTCCAGACGTTTGTCTGCAGGAGTTGGCACAGTGTTTTTAAACCTGTTGCCGAGGTTTCTTCGGGCCTGTCCCTCCACCTCTCTTGATAAGAATATCATCTTTTTCCTATATTTTTAGTATGAATTAAGTTTAAACTGTGTTATTTTAAAAGTCAATAAGTTTTTTGAAAATATGTCCTATTTCCCTTTTTGACTCTTTTCTATATAGGCTAAGTACTTGCCGACAACGTCCATATCATAACATTTATACAAAACTCTTGAACCGACCACATCTTCTATTTCATTAAATAAAAAACGTCCCTCTTCATCTAAAATAAAATCAATCCCGACAAAATCAAACTGTGCAAGTTGTGTGATTTTCTTAACCAATCTCTTTTCATCGTCACTCAGTGAATACGGTTCAACCTTCCCACCTAAAGAAAAATTTGCTTTAAAGCTTTTTTCGGAATATCTTTTGACAGCTGCCAAAATTTCGTTTCCCATAACAAACACACGAATGTCAACGCCGGGATTTGTACAAACTTCCTGCAAAATAAACTCGTCACCGGAAAATGCGGCTAGTTTTTCTGTCAATTCCTTTTCGTTAGCAATGAGAAATACTTCTCTTCCTCCGTGTCCGGCAACTGATTTTAAAATGAGCGGAAAATCACCGTCAAACTGCTCAACACAAAAATCATGCCGGTTTCCAATCCAAGTTTTCACAGATTTAATGCCATGTGAGTTGATAAATTGATGGGTTTTCCCTTTATGATTACAAATTTCTGTTATAAAAGCAGAATTAAACACTCGGCACCCCATCTTTTCAAAATGCGTTGCAATGATACTATTCCGGCTCCGATTAATAACAAAATCCGGTGTCGCTAATCGCTTTCTTCTAGCTGCTGCGTAAAATTGTTCATCAATTCCAAGGAAAAGTTCATCTGTCAAAACAAGGTCAATCGTTAACCCCTGTTCCTGTGCCCTTGCGACGAATTGATCCGCAAACCATTGATTTTTCTTATAATCTTCCCGTCCGTAAATCAGTAAACCACTATGCATAACCAATTCTCTCCAATATGTAATCAAAAATATATTCCGACACGTCGATACCGGTGCAATCAAACACATTTTTTATATGGGCATTGGAATTCACTTCACAGATTATCGGTTCATCATTATCACCAAATAAAAGGTCAACACCGGAAAAATCCGCTCCCACCGCTTGTGATGCCTTTATGGCCAACTCCTTAAAAGTTTGCGGGGGATCGAACTTTTGCATCATCCCGCCATTTGTTACATTCGCACGAAAATCTTTTTCATTTAGTCTGAGCATGGAAGCTACAACTTGATCCCCAACCACATACAACCGGGCATCTTTCCCGGTACTGGATGAAATAAATTGTTGGTAAAGGTGAGGCCGGTATAGCAATTCTTTCCTTTTGGCGATCAATTCTTCCCGGTTTTTCACTAAATAAACTTGCTCTCCAAACGAACCAAATGCTTCCTTTATAACAATCGGGTAATCAAATTCCTTTTCCACTCGATCAATAAATTGGTCATTTGGATCTATCGTACCGGGAAACATCATTGGTGAAAATAACGTTTTCGGCATTCGTATTCGTTTATTTGCCAATGTTTGAAATGTAGCGATTTTATCATCACATATTTCAATGGCATTTGTATTATTAAAAAGTTGATAACCTAATCCTTCCAATTGTTTGGCCAGTCGGATATCTTTATCTAAAAATAGGATAAAATCAGGCTGAAACAAACCATCCTTTTTTACATGCAAAGAATTATCCAGGACAAAACTATATATCTCGTTGTTTTTAACCGGTTGTAATTCGATTCCTTTTTTTGCTGCTGCGGATATGTACATGTGGTTGATTTCCAAAAATTTTTTAGAAATTAAACCACCGTTGTATATTAACCAACCTTTTTTATTCATAAATACATCACCTTATCTGTTCAAGCCATCTGAAATCATTATATAGAAAAAATACCACAAAGTAATCCGCAAATTTTTACTTGATCGGATGAGCGGATATTTTTTAAAAATATTGACATATATAAATTCAAAACCTATAATCATAAATAACCTGTAACTAATCCTCTGCTGTTGGATCAGTGGAGGTTTATTTTTTAAACGGAATGAAGAGAGAGGGAAAGAATCAGTGAAAAAAAGAATATTGGATTTGCAACCCTATAAACCGGGAAAATCACCCGAAGATATAAAACGAGAATATAATATTGATAAAGTCATTAAATTGGCTTCAAATGAAAATCCATATGGTTGCTCGCCTCATGTGGAAACTGCTGTTTTAAGTTCACTTCATGATACAGCCACCTATCCGGACGGTTATGCAACAGAGCTTAGAAAAAAGGTTTCCGATCACTTAAATGTTAATGAAAATCAGTTGCTATTTGGAAGCGGGCTTGATGAAGTTATTCAAATGATCAGCCGTGTTCTTTTATGTGAAGGGGACAATATAATAACAGCCAATGAAACCTTTCCACAGTACAAACATCATGCGATCATTGAAGGTGCGGAAGTTCGGGAAATCCCACTAGATAACGGTTCTTTCGATTTGGACGGAATGTTTCAAGCGATTGATGATCGTACAAAAATCGTATGGATTTGCAACCCGAATAACCCGAGCGGAACTTATTTAAATGAAGAAACACTGGTCCGGTTTCTGGAAAAAGTTCCCCCGGAAATTGTGGTCGTCCTTGATGAAGCATACTATGAATATGTAACTGCCGATGATTATCCAAATTCTATCCCTTTATTAACGCATTTTAATCATTTAATCGTTTTACGGACATTTTCAAAAGCTTACGGTCTGGCCGCTTTCCGAATCGGCTATGCAGTCGGCAATGCTCAACTAATCGAAAAAATCAATATTGCCCGGCTCCCGTTCAATACTTCAACATTTGCTCAACAGGCAGCCCTCGCCGCACTTGAAGACCAAGATTTTGTCAAAAAATGTGTCCGGAAAAACGCTGAATGTCTGAGAGATTTTGAACAAACTTTACAGAGACTGAATGTTGAATATTACCCGTCCCAAGCTAACTTTATCTTTGTTCGAATGGCTTCACCAATGGAACTGTTCAACTTTTTCTTGAAAAAAGGTTATATTGTCCGTCCGTTTCCAAACGGGGTTCGAATCACCATAGGGACAAAAGAGCAAAACAAAGAAGTTTTAGTCGCCCTTGAAGATTATGTGAAAGGCCATGTTTTCAACTAGAAAGGAATTTTTGCAATCATATTTTTTGATATAACCGTGCTGCTGATTGGACTTCAGCAGCTTTTGCATGTGCTCGATAAAAAAAGATCATTGTATGTCGAGGTTTCCTATTTAACTGTTGAAATTCATTAATATAAATGGACAACCTTATGAATTTTCAGGAAAATTTCGTTTAAGTAGCTTCCACCTCCATACTGTAATAAAATGTGTTTATGAGAATACTGCGGAGGTGAGGCCATGGATCCGGTTGAAATTATGTTACATGAAAACCGTGTTGTTCCCTATTACCGTCCCGTCATTAGTGCCGAAACACAATTGGTGGTTGGTTACGAAATTGAAGCATTTTTTCATGAAGAGGATGGTACTGTACAAAGTATTGACTGGTTTTTCAAAGATTTGACCATTCCCGATGAATTTCGTCTGGAACTAAGTCGCCTTTTACTGGAAAAAGCGATCGAATATCAAATGAAAACAGATCCTTCCATGTACATATTTTTCACTTATGATACGAACCTGCTTATGAAAGATCGAGGCGAATGTTTAGAAAAATTTCTAGACATATATACAAAAAAAGGATTCGATATAAACAAACTAATCATCCAGTTAAAGGAAGAGTTTAAAACAGAAGAAATGGATTCAGTCCGAATTTTGTTCAACTATTTTAAATCAATAGGTATTCGAATCGCTCTTGATGATATCGGTGAACGGAGCGGCAGTTTTGATCGCTTAGCATATTTGAAACCCAGTGTGGTAAAAATTGATGTTGGATTTTTAAAAGATAATGATTCGCCGCATCTATACAGAGATGTACACCATTCACTTTCATTATTATCCCAAAAAATCGGGGCAACTTTAATGTTCAAAAATATATCTACTTACCATCAATTAAATCATGCTTGGCGTAATGGGGGTCGATTTTATCAAGGCAATTACTTAATCAGAAGCGGACAAGAGTATGTTCCCATTGATTGCTGTCAAGAAAAAATGAAAAAAGACTTCCAGTTATTTGTTAATTATGAGCGGAAAAAAATTAAGGCGCAAATGACGTTAACAAATGCAATCAATCAACAATTAAAATCAATTTTAACGTCTATTCATTCGGATGATCCGCTTGATGAAACGATCTTGAAAATCGGAAAGGCATGCTCCGATTATGCATTTCGTGTGTATATATGTAATGAAGAGGGTTTGCAACTTTCCGCCAATGCTGAGAAAGATAATGACGGCAATTGGAGTTTAAAAGAGGAAATCCGTAATAAAAACTGGAGCTGGCGACCGTATTTTTTTGAAAATATCGCCCGGATGAACATAGAGAAAAAAGGCATTTTATCCGATTTATATACAGATATCGAGAAAAACGAACAAATCCGGACATTTTCCTATCCAATATCCGATACACTATATGTTTTCCTTGATATTCCTTATGCCTATTTATATGAGCAAGAAGGTCTATTGTAATATGATGAAACTTGGGGCTGTCCTAAAAGTACAACTTCTATAATTTTATTGCTAAAAGAATAGGTTCGGTTGACTTTCGTTTTGGTGGCGGACGCTTTCCGCGGGCACGGCCTCAGCCGCTTCGTCGCTCGTTTCCTCGCTCCTGCAGGGTCTTCGGCTCGCGCTGTCCCCGCAGGACTCTGAATAATCTTCCTCGAATTTGCATCGCACTAAGGAAAATGCGACTAGCATTTTCCGAGGAGGAGCCGCCACCCTCACTTCAATTAGCCTATACAAATTGGATTAATTTTTGACTTTCTGGACAGCCCCTTCATTCATTCTGCAGCTTTTGTTCAGTGGAACTTGCCGCCACTTCAGACAGCGTATAATTTGTATAATCCTTATCTCCCTCTTTCACCGGTTGATCGACAACTCTCCATGACAATAATAATGAGCCACCGATAATCCCCAATAATGTACCTACGAATAATCCCCCGAGGGCACCTAAAATCGATGCAATAGATAAAAAGATCGTAATAATACCAAAAATAATGTTTAATCTTGTATAAAAATAACTCAGAATTCCTATAATCGTCATTAGTCCCCCAAACAGAAGACCTAACACGACAAAATTTCCCGGGCGTAATGCCACTTCAAGCAAATGAATCGGCATATACAGAATAATTAAGCCAGCAAGGAGCGAAAATGTCGCTCCCCAAAACGGCCTGCTCATCCGCCATCTTTTAAATTTTTTTCTAAAGTTTTGAAATTTGTCCATCATTAACACTCCCAGACAAACAGGCTATTAATTTTTCACAAACTCAACTTTTAATCCCGGCAATGTGACCATTTCTTGGAATAAATAATGGGTTTCAATGTTACCGTTTTTAATTGTCACCGTACTTGCTCCTTGTGTAAACCCTTTCTTAACTGCTTCAGGATCATTGGCTTCTACATAGTTTTCCGAAATATCCATTTTGGTAAATACTGCATCCCCTTGTACGAGTGCAGCTTTTTGAATTAACCCTTTAATTTCTACCGGGGTACCTTTATTACCGGCGGAAATTTTGACGGTGTACTTCCCTAAAATTGGAATATCCACATTTTTCGAAATGACCAGATCTGTAATTTTTGCATTTTGAATATCATTGACAAATACCGGTTTTACGTGTGCTTGGGAATTTTTACTTGGATCACCATACAGGTCGCCATATAATTTAAAACCGGTACCTGTCATCTCAGTAAAGGAAACATTAAACTTACCAATTCCGCCAACCCCCGCTGCGTAAACCACACCGTTAATTCCTAATGTAAAGAACACCCCCCCTAACAAAATGAAGCTTGCCAATAAAGCGGAGAAAAACCATTTTTTAGAAGTTTTTCCTATTAAAATAGTCTCACTCATTTGAATACCTCCTCCCATTTTTAAATGAAACCGCTTGATGTTTTCAGTTTATTATAATTATTATAAAAATATATTCCTAACTTTGTCGGTAATTTATTTTTTGGACCTACAAAGGTAGGAAACAATCAGGATAAACGTGAATTCAAAAACTAAAAACGTTTACTGTACCAAAAAATGATGAATATGATATAAATAGGTTAATAAAGGTTAGAAAAGAGGGGAGGCAAGAATATGTCACAATCACTGAATTACCATATGAATATGGTTATGATGCAAGGAATCAATCTTTTAAGGTCAAATGAAAAGCAAATTATTTATGAATGCAAAAAAATCTTGGATTACTTGAAAAATACTCATAAAAGGACGGCGGAGTCTTTTGAATTCGCTTATAACTATTTCCTGAAGTTTTTTCAATCTGAAGAGCAGTCTTTAGAAAATATTATTGAAGAAATTCGCTCGGAATGGATGAAAACGTTTTACCGTCCGCCCGAAACACACCAATTAATCTATATTTTAACTTTACTTGAAAACGCGGTGCATAAAGCAATTAAAGAAAATAATGAACCTTCTTTTCGCCAACCGTCCGTTCAGTATTTATTTGCAAAGATCTATGAAGACTTGATATTAATATCAAAAAAGGATAATTTTCATATTGATCATTTCTGCCATGAACTGGTCATGTCAAAACAGCTTCAAATTGATTGGGTAGCAAGAATTCAACATGAAGAAAAAGGATATCGTTTGAAAAATGTAATTGGAATTTCCGAGAAATCCATTGATCCTCTTTTATTTAAACGAATTGAGCCAACATGGTTCTGGATTTCAGAGTCCTTATTAAAAATTACAGGGGAAAATCAATCGATAAAACGCGATGTTTTTCCAGTCCCATGGCAAAATGAAACATTGATTTTTTGTATACGAGATAAAGATGTGTCATCCATTATACCGTTTCTTACCTATGCTATGCATTTACTGGAAATTGTCAACGAAGAACATTTTGGACCCAATGCAAACCAACATTGGAAAGATGCAGTTATTTTATTTAATGATTGGATTATGCGTTCGAAAAGTTTAAAAGAAGCTATTCCGAATATTTTGTACGGATATATCCAATATTTACCTTTTGAACGCTGTGCTTTTTTCTATTATTCTCCCGATCATCAGATGGGGGTAGGTGTGTATAGTTACCATTTTAACTATGAAGAAATCCAAAAGTTAAAAGTCTATGTACAACAAATCCCAACCTTATCAAAAAGTCTAAGTAAAGAGGCAGGAAGTTCTGATCTTTCCGGTCATTTCCAACCGATTTATATTGCAGAAGCTGCCGATGAAATTCCTGCGCAATATGTGGAACGATTCCAACTTAAATCGCTCGTTGTTGCACCGATCTATGTGCCTTCAGAAGGAAAATTAATTGGCGGTGTCATTTTAGATCAAGGTCCTTGGAAAACATTTAAATTGGATCGAAGTACATTTTCAGCATTATTGAAATTTGGCCGAAGTTCCGGGGAATTATTATCAAAGTTTTTAAATGGATTTGAGTGGGACTTAGAGCAAATAGAATTAATGAAATTATCTCAGCGGGAAATTGATATTTTGCAATTATTGGCTGAAGGTGCTTCCACGACTGAAGCGGCAACCTTGCTAAATTTAAGCGAATATACCGTTCGTGATTATATTTCTCAACTTATGAAACGATTAAATGCTAAAAATCGGACAGAAGCCGTTGTGAAAGCAATCCGGTTAGGATATATTCATTAAGTTATAAAGCTACAACGTTATATTTCTAACTATTATTTTTCAAGTCAAAGGGAAAAGTGGAATTATTGAAATTATAAAAAATTCAAAAACCAGTGTAATCCAAAACAGGAATACACTGGTTTTTTTCATAAAAATTATGTTGTTAACTGTGGCTGTTCATCGGATGTATCTGCATGGTTTTTATATTTAACTGTAAACACGATGAACGCCAAAACTGCAAATACAGCTAAATAGATTAGTAGGATGAACATATCTGCAAATACGCTTCCAAGATCACCGAGAATAATAATGTTACGGAAAGCATCAATCGAATACGTTAACGGTAAGAAGTTGCTTAATGTACGAATACTCTCCGGTAACATGTCAATCGGTAGGCTTGTACCTGTCGTCTGTACTTGCAATAGAATAAAGGCAAGTGCGATAAACCGTCCGATATTTCCTGCAGCCGCGACAAGAAAGAGCACAATCATCAGGAAAGTTAAGCTTACGAAAATGGAGAATAATATAAGCATAACCCCATTCTCTACATGCATTCCTAAACCGAATAATACGAATAAAGATAGGACAATAGCTTGGATAATCGCTAAAACTCCTAGCTTCAACGTTTTTCCAGCAAACAAAGCCAGTCCGGAAGCAGGTGCAACTGCCGGTTTCTCAAACGAAACAACCAGCGACATAATGAGTACCCCGACAAATAGCGCCAGTGATAAAATGTAAGGAGCATTTGAATCTCGGTAGTACGGATAAGCGTTTAGTACTTCACTATCAACATCGACAGGTTCAGCAAACATTTTGATGTTGTTATCGCTTACTTTTAATTGTTCCGTACTTTCGGCACCGCCTTGTAATCCTGTCATTAGTTCGCTGCTGCCGTCCTTCAGTTTCAACAGTCCTTCATCTACTTGAGTTACACCATCCGTCAGCTGAGTCCAACCTTCTTTAACTGATTGGTTCCCGTTACTGATTTGGCTTGACCCATCATGAAGTTTTGTCGCTCCGGCCGTCAGTTGAGACCATCCGAAAGCAACTTGAGCATTGCCGTCTTTTATTTGCGTTGTTCCGGCATGTAGGGCGGTAGCTCCAACCGTTAACTCTTTCCATCCGTTAGCGACTTGGACATTGCCGTCTTTAATCTGTGTTGCTCCGGCATGTAGTTTTTTCGCATTTGTTGCCAACGTACCAACTAGTTGTTGATTACCGAAAGATACTTGAGCAGCTCCTTGAGCAAGTTGGTTTGCTCCCTCGCTTACTCTTGTTTGCCCGTCAACTAAGGCGTTCAATCCGCTATTTAGTGAAACGAGCCCTTTGCCAAAATCACCTTTTTCAACATCGAGTCCATCACGTAATTTTTCTGCACCTTGTTTTAACTGCTCCAATTTCGCCTGTTTTGCATTTACCACTTCATCAGCTAGGCTTTGATTAAGCATAGTAATCATTTGATTTAAAGTTTGTTTAATTGGTGAGCCCTCAAGAACAGCTTGATTTATTCGTAATAAGCCATCCCGCAACTCCTTCATTTGGTTAATGGACTCCTCAACACCTATTTTCGCCTCTGCCACACCGGCAGCAAGCTGTTGACTTCCGGGTATTAATTGTTGTGTAAGCCCCGCATAAAGCTTTTCACTTCCGACTTTCGCCCCTTTTAATCCATTTAATACTTCCCCTGCACCGGCATTTAGCGTATTTGCACCGGTTTCTAAAGTTTTTGCGCCATTGATTAGTTTTGCAACATCACCTTGTTGGTCGGTAAGTGCTTGTACGAGTTGACCGGTACCGGCATTCAGTTCTTGGGCTCCCGCTGCCAGTTTGTTAATATCACCGGATTTTCCGGTCAAACTGTTTAAAAGTGTTCCGGTACCGGCATTTAACTCTTGGGCTCCGGCGGCTAGTTTGTTAATATCACCGGATTTTCCTTTTAAGTTGTTGAGCAGCTCTCCGGTTCCTGCATTTAGCTGTTTCGCCCCGTCTGCCAGTTTTGCAATGTCAGCTGATTTTTCATTCAAGGAAGTTAAGATTTGTCCGGTACCGTCTTTTAGTTGCCCGGAGCCGTCATTAATTTGTTTTGACCCGTCAGCCGCCTCTTTGAAACCGTCGTTCACTTGTCCAAGTTGTGCGAACAATGTTTTCGTGTAAGTCTCAGTCACTTTTGTATTCAACTGAGCTTTAATGGTTTCAATGGCACTATCGGTGACGGTTGCCCCCATGAAATGAAGTCCTTCATTTTGCCTAAATTTTAATTGGGCTTTTTTTGGTGACGGTTCCAGTACTGATGTTACATTTTCCGAAAAATCTTCCGGTATTTCGACAACCATATAATACTTGTTATCCTTTATTCCTCGGTCGGCCTCTTCAGATGTGACAAACTCCCATCCCAATGTTTTGCTCGCTTTTAATTCTTTCACTAAATCATCGCCGACCTGAATTTGGGAGCCATTTAATTCTGCCCCTTTGTCGTTATTCACGACAGCAACCGGTAAGTTGTCAATATTATCTCTCGGTCCCGCCTTAGAAGATAAAAGAATAGCTGCATAAGTTAACGGGACAAGGAGCATAAGTACGACGGAAATAAGGACGGTCTTCTTTTCTGCCAACTTACCCATTTCTGCTTTAAATAATTGAAATGCGTTCATAATTACCCCCTTTATTTGCTTTTTTTATATTAAATAGGTTAACAGTCTGTGTTAATTGGGTTTATTATTGCTAACTTTTTGTCTGCAAATCTGCCTACAGTTTTCGCGACAGGAGTAGCAAATTCCCCTCCGACCATTAACCTATTTATTAACTAGTTCATGTGTCCCCCTAAATTCTTAATAGTATTATTAGTCTATTAAAAAGATTACGAGAAAAATAGTCCTAATTTTATCGTAATTTTTTCTATTTCATACCTACAAAATTAGGGTAATTAAATGAAATTTCAATCAGTATGACGATTTGTTGAACAAATGGGCGCATGTTAACAATTTTCCTCATATTTCTAGTTTCCTGCTGCTGTACTTCCTGAATAGTTGGTTAATAGAGGAATAATTTAAGTGTTAAAAAAAGCCCAAAACCGACTTTATTCGGTTTGGACTTTACTAAAAAATCCACTTATTTCTTTTGTTCTTTCAATGATTCATACATTTTTTTAAAGCGGTCTTCAACTTTTGCGAAGATCGTGTTTGAAGGATATTGGCCATTTTCATCACGAATATTTCCGGCGCGAACACCTGTTAAAATTTCAATACCTTCTGCAATATGTTCAACCGACCAAACATGAAAACGTCCTTCCCTAACTGCTTCAACAACTTCATCTTCAAGCATTAGATTTGCGACATTTTGTTTTGGAATAATAACCCCTTGTTTCCCTGTTAAGCCACGTTCTTTACAAATATGATAAAATCCTTCAATCTTTTCATTTACACCGCCAATCGGTTGGATTTCACCCCACTGATTGACCGAACCGGTAACCGCAATCCCCTGGTAAATCGGGACTTCAGCCAAAGAGGACAACAGCACATACAATTCCGTACTTGAAGCACTATCCCCATCAATCTGTGAATATGTTTGTTCAAAAGTAATACTTGCCGATAAAGGAATGGGTCGATTTTTTGCAAATTCTCCTGAAAGAAATCCGGTTAAAATCATCATTCCTTTATTATGAATCTGCCCGCTTAGTGCAGCTTCCCGTTCAATATTCATAATGCCACTTTTACCGACATAGGTTTGGGCTGTAATTTTTGTCGGAATGCCAAACACCGAATCTCTTGTGCCCATGACAGCCAATCCGTTAATTTGCCCGATGCGATAACCGTCTGTTTCAACCATAATCGTTCCATTCTTTATTAATTCTCGATACTGTTCAATCACATGATTGGAACGGTTTGACTTTTCCGTAAGAGCTTTTACTACATGCGGTGCATCAACATATTGACAATTTTCTCTTTTAGCCCAATAGCTCGACTCCACCAGTATCTTGGAAATTTCTTGGAATTGGGTCGACAATTTTGTTTGATCCTCGACTAAACGTGAACTATAATTAATCACTTTTGCGATTGCACGACGATGAAACGGTAGTAACCCTTCTTTATCGGCAAAGTTTTTTACAAATCTTGCCATTTTTAGACAATTTTCTTCTGTCTTCTCCATCTCGGTGCCAAACTCAACTTTTACTTTGAAAAGCTTATGGAAATCTTCATCGTAGGCAGAAAGTAAATCGTATAAATAGTAAGGACCGATAATAATCACTTTCAAATTGAGCGGAATCGATTCCGGCCTTAGTCCACTTGTCGGAATGGCTGCACGGTCTTCATATGGATTTTCGATTTGAATACTGTTTGTTTGCAATGTCCTTTTTAACCTTGTCCATGCATTAGGTTCTTGTAACAACTCGGTAGCTTGTAAAATTAAGTAACCTCCATTAGCAAGATGAAGCACACCCGGCTTAATAAAAGTAAAATCCGTGATCCAATTCCCTAGTGCACCTTGATATTCAACTTTGCCAAATAAGTTATGATAGGTTGGATGTGTTTCATAAATGACCGGAGCACCTTTTATATTCCTGTTATTCACAAAGAGATTAACCGTATAACGATTTAGTTTTTTCTCCGTGGACGTGCCAACTAGGGCATGGATAATGTTTTGGTCATCTTCGCCATCATCAAGAAAAAATGAATAATGTTCAACAACATCATAAAAATACGAATCGAAATACCGGAGTACTTTTATATGATGCTGATATTTTTCTCTAAGCGGCTGAAAAAGACCTTCTATTGCATATGCAGCGGTTTCTCTCATAAATTTATTCATCGTTTTCCGCAACTGTTCATCCAGTTTACGGATTTGATAAACTGTTTCTTGGATTTTTTCTTCAACCAGCCTTTCCCGTTCTTTCAACATTTCTTTATTTGAGTCTGATAAGCTTTCATATTCCTGCATGGTAATCGGTCTGCCAAGATATAATGGAATAGTGTTTAACCCTTGGGGTGTCCGCTCTATTTTCACTTGATTTTGGAGGGCAAACTCATCGATTTTCTCCCATAGTTTCCCCATTTTTGTCCGGATTTCTTCAATAATATTTCGTTTATTCTTTTCAAATATCTCACTGTTAAAAGCCGATTTAAGCTCTCGTTCAATATCAATTAATAATATTTCCATCTCCCGTTGAAACTGTTGTCCGGTACCGGCAGGAAACGGAATAACCATGGGCATGTCAGGGTTTTCAAAATTATATACATAGCACCAATCATCCGGTACTTTTTGTTGTTTTGCTAATTTCGTAATACTGTCGAGCGTGTATGTCATTTTTCCGGTTCCGGCCGGACCAACAACAAACAGATTATAACCGCTTTGTTCTACAGATAAACCAAATTCCATTGCCTGTTCAGCCCGATTTTGTCCAATCATTTGATTTGGCATTTTTTCAAGATCATCGGTCGTTTCAAAGGAAAAAGATTGTTCATCAAAAGACGAGTGTAATTTTGTTACCGGTACACAGTGTAATGCTAAAACATTTTGATATTCTTCATAATTCATATAAAATCCCTACTTTCCAAATTATTTTCTTGGAAATCTTGGATGGACATGCTTCTTGAGGTAAATAAATGGTTTACAACGCTTACATACATCCTATTTATTCGACAAAGTTCTTCCTTTCTCCTGCCATTTTGAAAATCATTCACAAAAATAAAGAAAACTCGGGCGTCCGAGCCTTTAGGCGAGAGCAGAGCCGTAGTCAGCGAAAATACATTTTCGCTTGCGAGGTAATGCTACCGAA
>ERZ1673768.14-NODE-14-length-68408-cov-19.950887_pt1 | contig 68408 bp, 48 predicted proteins | sample MGYA00580142_ERZ1673768 | MGnify/ENA primary metagenome ERZ1673768 (study PRJEB41219, sample SAMN04549649) | soil metagenome | isolation source: soil | place: USA: Texas, La Sal del Rey | collected 2008-06-23 ... | reverse complement strand
CAATTTTAACAAGAGGTGCTGTTGATTTATATGCGTTGTTTGAATGGGGGCTTACGATTATCTGTTACATTTTTATTTTAAGTTGTATAGGAGGTAAAAAGATGGATATTTATACTGACATAAAAAGATTAGCTTCACAATTAAAAATAAGTAATTTTTCCATTCCGGAAATAAGGGTCGAAAAAAATGCAATATTACATATTAGGGAGTTAATAAAAAGAAAACAGTGGAAAAATATTGTAGTTGTTTATGATCAAAATACTTATTTAGCTGCTGGAGAAAAACTAATAAAATTTTTAATGAATGACTTTGAAGAAGTGATTGGAATTAACATTAATGAAAATGAACATGGTCAAGTAATCGCTAATGAAGAAAGTTTAGTCCAAGTCTTTATTAAAACTCCGAATGATGCTGATGTGTTGATAGCGGTCGGATCCGGGACCATCCATGATATTGTCAGATTTGCCGGTCATAAAATGAATATTCCTTTTATTTCGGTGCCAACTGCTGCATCGGTAGACGGATTTACATCAAATGGTGCTCCGTTAATTTTGCGTGGGGTAAAACAAACCATTCAAACCGCTGCACCGATTGCCGTTTTTGCTGATATAGACGTTATAAAAGCAGCCCCTAGAGAAATGGCAGCAGCCGGATTTGGGGATATATTAGGTAAATATACTTCTCTATTAGATTGGGAAATTTCTAAGCTAGTTGGCAATGAACCTTTCCATGAAGGAGCAGCATCATTGACACGGAAAGCACTTGAGACTTGTGTGGAATATGTTGAGGAAATAAGTAATGCAGATGAAAAAGGAATCACGATTTTAATGAATGCATTAATAGAATCAGGACTTGTTATGCAAATATTAGATTACTCTCGACCTGCTTCCGGAGCCGAGCATCATCTATCTCATTATTGGGAAATGTATCTTTTAAAAACGAACCAAAAGCAACTGTTACATGGTGCAAAAGTTGGGGTAGCAACAACAATGATTGTAGAATTGTATAAGAAAAATTGGAAAAAACTACTACGCTCAGAAAGAATTAAAAACACAGTTTATGGAAACGGCATTGAGCAATACGGGGAGTATATTTTTTCAGTTATTGAAAAATTGCCTTCTCAGGACGAATTAAAAAAACTGTTGGAAAAAGTAGGGGGACCAACAACAGTTGAAGAGCTTGGCATTCCACAAGAAATCGTTATTGAAAGTTTAAATGAGGCCCACCATTTACGTGACCGTTGTACAGGATTGCTTTTATTAAATCAAATAAAAGAGACGCCAATATGGTTGTAACAGTGTAGGATGCAGGGGGCGTTTAGGAAAGTTTAAAGGAGCCTATTTTTTGATTAGGCTCCTTTATGCACACCCAAAATAAGTTCATCATTTAATACTATTAAAAATAATAACAGTCCCAAGCTCTGGTCCATAAATGTTGCCCCAATATTTTTTCTAACCTAGGAGCCCCCATCATATATCCTTTACTAAGCAAATAATATGGATTTAAACTGACTGACCATTTCTTTAAAGCGGTCCAAACTCTCACCTCACTACTCGTATGGACAACCAAAGTGAGGTTTAAAGCTAAATTCAACTAGAAAAGTAAGACTAGCCCTTGGGAAGTTAAGGTAAAATATGAAATGAGATATAATTTATTAATAAATAAGCCTAAACTTGTACGGATATATAATGGCTGTATTAGTAGACAAATATATAATGTAAATGTGGGATCGTCTTGCTTAAATAGCATTTACAACACATATTGTTGTTCTCGTGGAAAGTTTATCAACAAGATTATACGTATATCTATTTTTGCTATTACATAAATTAATTTTAATCTTGTTAAAATCAATTGAATTTTTGATTGACATATCCGAACAAGTAAATTATACTAAATACATAAAGCACAAATGGTATGCGCTTTCATTTTTAGACTTAAGAATATGACTAATAATCTGTTATTCCATTATAAATAAAAGGGGGTAAAAATAGAGCCTAGTTTTGTAAGCGTGCCCAATATTTTAAAAGAAAGAACATTGGAGGGAATGTAATGAAGAAATTTAGCATTTTCCTAGTTGCTATTCTAATGATTGCCTTAGTCCTTACAGGGTGTGGCGGCAATCAATCAAGTGGTGGTAAGGGTACAAAGACGATAGGGATTGCAATGCCAACCAAGTCCTCCGAAAGATGGGTTAAAGATGGGAAGAACATGGTTAAACAGCTTGAAAAATTAGGATACAAAACCGACTTACAATACGCGGAAGATGTAGTAGAGAATCAAGTTTCACAAATTGAAAACATGATTACAAAAGGTGTGGATGCCTTAGTTATTGCTTCAATCGATGGTGAAGCACTTACAGATGTAGTTGATCAAGCAAAAAAACAAGGAATACCTGTAATCTCATATGATCGTCTTATTATGAATACCGAGAATGTAGATTATTATGTAACGTTTGATAACTTTAAAGTCGGTGTTTTACAAGGTCAATATATTGAAGAAAAACTGGGCTTGAAAGAGGGAAAAGGACCATTTAATATTGAACTTTTTGCAGGTTCACCAGATGATAACAATGCATATTTCTTCTGGGATGGTGCGATGTCTATTTTAAAACCATACATTGATAGTGGCAAACTAGTGGTAAAAAGTGGACAAACAGAATTTAAACAAGGTGCAACATTACGTTGGGATGGAATGAAAGCACAAGAAAGAATGGATAACCTTTTAAGTGCGCATTATTCAAATGATTTGATTGATGTTGTATACTCCCCATTTGATGGGATTAGCCGTGGAGTAATTTCGTCCTTAAAATCAGTAGGTTATGGTTCTGCAGATAAACCGATGCCAATTGTAACCGGTCAAGATGCTGAATTGTCATCAATTAAATCGATCATTGCTGGGGAACAAACACAAACTGTATTTAAAGATACAAGGGAATTGGCAAAAAGTGCAGTAAAAATTGTTGATGATGTATTGAATGAGAAAAAACCGGAAGTTAATGATACTAAGACATACGATAACGGAAAGAAAGTTGTTCCTTCTGTCTTACTAGAACCTGTATCTATTGATATAAACAACTATAAACAGGAACTTGTTGATACAGGATATTATTCTGAGGACGAATTGAAGTAATAAAGATTGATGGATGATTTCAGTTAAGACTGAAATCATCCACTATTTTGGAGTTAAAGGCAGGTGTATGATAATGAGTAATATTATCTTAGAAATGAAAGGTATAACGAAAACTTTTCCTGGAGTTAGAGCTCTCGACAATGTAAATTTTAAGGTAAAAGAAGGCGAAATCCATGCACTTTGTGGTGAAAATGGCGCAGGTAAATCCACATTAATGAAAGTGTTAAGTGGAGTGCACCCTTTTGGAACTTATGAAGGTGATATTATCTATAACGGTAATAACTGTGAATTTAAAAATGTAAATGATAGTGAAAAACGTGGCATAGTTATCGTTCACCAAGAGTTTGCGTTAATACCAGAGCTATCAATAGCTGAAAATATTTTTCTTGGAAATGAGCAAGTAAAGCGAGGCTTTATTAATTGGAATGAAACAATTTCAAAATCAAGAGAATTGCTAGAAAAAGTAGGGCTTGATATAGATCCAAATACTTTAATAAAGGATATCGGTGTTGGTCATCAACAACTAGTTGAGATTGCAAAGGCATTTTCTAAGCAGGTTAAGCTATTAATATTGGATGAACCGACTGCGGCATTAAATGAAGATGACAGTGAAAATCTCTTAAAATTATTACTACAATTTAAAAAACAAGGCATTACCACCATTCTTATCTCCCATAAGTTAAATGAAGTATTCCAAGTTTCTGATAGCATTACGGTTTTAAGAGATGGAAAAACGATTCGAACTTATTCAGTAAAAGAAGAAAAAGTAACGGAAAATTTGATTATAAAAGATATGGTTGGAAGAGATATAACCAATTTATATCCAGTAAGAAATAAAAGTATAAAAGAAGAAGTCGTATTTGAAATTAGAAATTGGAATGTATTTCATCCCCAAGACACTGAAAGACAAATCCTGCGCGATGTTAATATAAAATTATACCGTGGTGAAATCGTAGGAATTGCAGGTTTAATGGGAGCAGGACGAACCGAACTTGCTATGAGTATTTTCGGTAAAACATATGGTAGAAAAATATCAGGTAAAATATATAAAGATGGTAAAGAAGTAGAGTTTCATACAGTCAAAGATGCAATAAAAAATGGCGTTGCCTATGTATCAGAGGACAGGAAAGAGTATGGACTAATATTAATTGATAATATAAAAAATAATATTTCATTAGCTAACCTCCAAAAAATCTCAAATAATAGTATTCTAAATAAAAATTTGGAATTCACTGAAACGGAGAATATAAAAAATAGATTAAAAATTAAAGCTCCATCGATTTTACAAACCACTGTAAATTTAAGCGGAGGAAATCAACAAAAAGTAGTTTTGGGCAAATGGATTTTTACTGAACCAGATATTTTAATATTAGATGAACCGACAAGAGGAATTGATGTAGGTGCAAAATTTGAAATTTATAAAATTATTAATGAGTTGGCTGAACAAGGTAAAAGTATTATCATCATATCTTCTGAACTACCAGAATTAATTGGTATGTCTGATCGAATCTATACACTGTGTGAAGGTGTCATTACTGGTGAACATAAAAAAGAAGACGTTGACCAAGAAATTTTAATGACATATATGACAAACCGGTCCGGAGGTAGTAAAAAATGAATACTTTAAAAAAGATTATATCTAATAATGTTAGGCAATTTGGTATGGTTATAGCTTTAGTTGTTATTGCAATATTATTCCAATTTTTAACCGGTGGTGTATTATTGACACCGTTAAATATAACCAATATTATCATGCAAAATAGCTATATTATTCTTTTAGCCTTTGGTATGCTAATCGTAATCATCACTGGTGAAATTGACTTATCTGTTGGTTCGGTAGTTGCTTTTGTAGGAGCGATATCAGGTATTTTACTTGTCAACCAAGATTTACCAGTTATTGTCGGGATCTTCTTATCGCTATTAATTGGTGCTGCAATAGGCGCATTTAATGGCTTTTGGGTGGCTTATGTTCGTATACCCGCATTTATTGTAACCTTAGCTTCGATGTTAATTTTTAGAGGTCTGACCCTAGTAGCATTAAATGGACAAACTATTGCCCCTTTTCCCGATAGCTTTAGAAGTTTAAGTACTGCATTTATACCAGATATTTTTAATGGTGGAGACCTTCACATATTAACAATTTTAGTAGGTGCATTACTTACGATTGTTTATATTATCTTTGAATATCGAAATCGACAAAATGATAAAAAGTATAACGTAGATACTTCATCTAATTCACTTTTTATTGCCAAACTTGTTATAGCAGCTGTAATAATTAATACATTTACCTTTGTTTTGGCACAATATGAAGGAATAGCAATCGTATTAGTTTTAATATTCTTTATCTATCTAATTTATGCTTCAATGATGAATAAGACAGTTCTTGGAAGACATATTTATGCAGTTGGTGGTAATGAGAACGCTGCAAGATTGTCAGGTATCAATTCAAATAAAGTAAAATTTTGGGTATTTGTTAATATGGGTGTACTTTCTGCTTTAGCTGGATTAATCTTTGCAGGTCGTTTAAACGCAGCAACTCCGCAAGCAGGTACCGGTTTTGAACTTGATGCAATTGCTGCTGCTGTCATCGGCGGTGCTTCCATGACAGGTGGTGTAGGTACAGTATTCGGTGCTGTAATTGGTGCCCTGGTTATGGGTATACTAAACAATGGTATGTCAATCATGGGGATTGGCATTGACTGGCAACAAGCCATTAAAGGATTAGTTTTACTGGCAGCAGTTACATTTGATATACTATATAAAAAGAAAAAATAATTAGATGATATAATTAAACTACCAAAAATGGAATACATCTATGCATTCCATTTTTGGTAATAAAGTAAACCAACATACACTAGATTTTGTATTAATCACAATGATTGTGGTAAAAAGTATTCCGGTTTACTTGAAACTGATAGCATAAAAGGTTTAAGAAGAATTATGTATAAAATATTTTTAAACATAACATTAACTATTTTAATGTAGATGAGTAAATTCGCTAACATAAATTTACATCCCTTACTTTCAACAAAAGCTTTGGGGAATGGGAGAATTTTTTAGGGGATTCATTGTTAGTGACAGCGATGTTGAACCGGTTTGCACAATTGGATTAAGAAGATCATTGAAGATCAAGGGAAAATTTAAAGCCAGAGGAGAAATTCAATGAGAATACGCAAATGTTCTAGAGCGGTGATAGTGAATGAATTTAATAAAATTCTTCTTCAAAAGTTTGAATTTAAAGATGTTGTAGGAAACAAAGTGTTATGGGTAACTCCGGGCGGTGGTGTTAAGGAGAATGAAACTCCAGTAGAAGCATTAAAAAGAGAATTAAACGAAGAACTTGGCATTGTTGTTGATATTCATGACAAACCAATATTTGAAATGGATGTATTAATTGAAGGGAAAAAGGGTCCTTTTATAAGTCGTGAGATTTATTATAAAATTGCTATTCAATCTGACACAATATTGTCTATCGAAAATATGACTAAAAATGAGAAAGATACATTTATAGAGTTAAAGTGGTGGAGCAAGGAAAAGTTGCAGAAAATAGAAAACTTTGCGCCGCGTGAAATATTGAACTATTTTTAGTAAAAATGAGAAATTAGAGATGCCGAAAGGAAATAATTACACAGGGAGCCTTCACCACAACAAAGGCAGGATGAATAAACTCTTACATATCTGCTCTATGTGCAGATTTTTTCTGGATATTAATGCAAACGATGATTTAAAATTCTTCAATTTCAACGAAACGAAATTTCTCATTATGAACGTTGTAATTAAGCAACTGGGCAGGATAAACTCCTGCTTTTTCTTTTCAGAATCTCCTTTGATATTAAAGGTAATGACGATGTAACCCGAGTTCGACAGTAGCTATGCAAACAAAATGCCTCTGATCCCTTGATACAAAAGGGCCCAGAGGCATTTGGACATACTTCGGGCATGTATCTAGGTGAGAGGATGGATGCCTAGAATCTTCAATTGGCACAAGTATTTTCCATAGGACAGATGGGAACGCAGTCCGTCGGCTTAAAAATAGCTGGGCAATGGAAACCCAGCGATGCTGCTCACGTGGATATGCAAGCGAGACTACTGCCGCGAACAAATGAAGAGTACGAAAGATGTAAACAAATGGGACTACCTGATCCGAAACAGGCACTTACCCATGACCAACTAGTCAATGCAGAAGATTGCCTTTTTGTTGCAACTGGTATTACAAACAACATGTTAATCAGTGGAATCCGCCAAAACAATAATAAATTTATTACAAAATCAATAATAATTCATGGAAAAGATAAAAAATTACGTTATGTTGAAACAGAACATTTTTGCAAGTAAGGAAAAACCCTGGTTTTGAAACGAATTTTGACATAGAAAAAATTTAAATATAAATTAAAAACCGGCAAAAGTAATTCCAAAAAATCCAATCACAATCGAAAACATGCCACTGGTTTTTTAGTGAACAAAGTGTTTCCTGTCTCTAGTTATTGGGACGTCAGTGTTTCCTTTATAAAATAACTAACTCAAAAAGTATAGGAGGTAAGATTCATGAAGTTTTTTCTTGATACAGCAAATATTGATGAAATAAAACGTGTAAAACGTCTTGGTTTAGTCAATGGTGTAACGACCAATCCAACGATTATCGCTCATGAAGGCAGAGATTTTGAAGAAGTTATTAAAGAGATTTGTAGTATAGTAGACGGTCCGGTAAGTGCAGAAGTTATCGGTTTAACAACAGAAGAAATGGTTGAGGAAGCGAGAGTTCTTGCAACATGGGCTCCAAATGTCGTTGTAAAAATCCCGATGACCGAAGCAGGTTTGGCAGCTGTCCATATTCTTTCCAAAGAAGGTATTAAAACAAATGTTACATTAATATTCACTGTTGCTCAAGGATTAATGGCTGCAAAAGCCGGTGCAACTTATGTTAGCCCATTTGTAGGAAGACTTGATGATATAGGTACGGAAGGTCTTCAATTAATTAAACGTCTAAAGACAGTACTTTCCAACTACAATTACGAAACAGAAATTATTACTGCAAGTGTACGGAATCTCCAACATGTTGAAGAGGCGGCAATTGCCGGTGCAGATATTGCCACAATCCCCGGGAATCTATTTCCTAAACTATGGAGCCACCCTTTAACAGAAAAAGGAATTAAACAATTTTTAGAAGACTGGAAAAAGGTTCCAAAAAAAGAGTAACTAGTTCTTTATGGTTTACACCCAAAAAGATGTATTTTTCTAACAATCTTACATTCGAAGCACGATGATTTGTTATATCAATTTTAAACAATACTATATCTAACCTTTTTGGGTGATAAACCTTTCATAGATTAGGGCAATTTGCGGTCAACTATTGCACTTGATTTAACAAAAATAGAAACTATAGGAGGAAATCTAATGGTTAGCACCGTTTCTGTTGAACAATTATCAGTCAATGCGCTTCGAACATTATCCATTGATATGATTGAAAAGGCAAACTCCGGTCACCCGGGATTACCAATGGGTGCAGCACCAATGGCATATGTGCTATGGACCGAATTTATGAAACATAATCCGAAAAACCCAAAATGGTTTAATCGCGATCGTTTTGTTTTATCTGCCGGTCATGGCTCTGCATTATTATACAGTTTGTTACATCTATCCGGTTATCATGTTACAATTGATGACTTAAAAAACTTCCGTCAATTGGGTTCAAAAACACCGGGGCATCCGGAAGTCCATCATACGGACGGTGTTGAAGCGACAACCGGTCCATTGGGTCAAGGGATATCAATGGCAGTTGGAATGGCAATGGCAGAGTGTTTCCTAGCTGCAAAATATAATCGGGAAGATTTAAAAATTGTTGACCATTATACTTATGCTCTTGTCGGTGACGGGGACTTAATGGAAGGCATTTCCCATGAAGCAACATCACTTGCCGGACATTTAAAACTTGGCAAATTGGTTGTCCTATATGATTCAAACGATATTTCATTAGATGGAGATTTGAGCCTAACAAACTCCGATAATGTTCAAAAACGTTTTGAAGCGCTTGGTTGGCAAGTGTTGCGCGTTGAAGACGGTAACGATTTAAATGCTATCCGTCAAGCAATAAAAGAGGCTAGATTAAATACAGATCAACCGACATTAATCGAAATAAAAACAGTTATCGGTTACGGGTCACCAAATAAGTCCGGTTCTTCTAAATCACACGGTGCACCGCTCGGTAAAGATGAAAGCAAATTAACAAAAGAATTTTACAGCTGGCATTATCCGGAATTTGAAGTACCAGAGGAAGTTTATGCTGATTTCAATGAAAAAATTGTAGAATCAGGTAAGGCTGCTGAAGAGAAGTGGGAAAAGACATTTACTGAATATAAAGAAAAATATGTTGAAAAGGCAACTGAATTTCAAACTGCCATTAGCGGTGAACTTCCGAAGGGCTGGGACAAGGATTTACCGGTATTCACACCCGGAGAAACGGTCGCAACTCGTGTTTCTTCCAGTAAAGTGTTAAATGCCATTGTGAAAAAAGTTACAAATTTAATTGGTGGTAGTGCTGACTTATTTGAATCAAACAAAAATTATATGGTTGGACAAGGTGATTTTTGCCCGGAAAATTACTCAGGCAGAAATATTTGGTTTGGTGTTCGGGAATTTGCAATGGGTGCAGCGCTGAACGGGATGGCACTTCACGGAGGTGTAAAAGTTCAAGGAGCTACCTTCTTCGTATTTAGTGACTACTTAAAACCAGCGATTCGCTTATCTGCTTTAATGAGTGTGCCGGTAACCTATGTATTTACTCATGATTCAATTGCGGTAGGAGAAGATGGTCCAACCCACCAACCCATTGAACAATTAGCTGGATTAAGAGCCATTCCTAATCTTTCGGTTATCCGGCCGGCAGATGCGAATGAAGTCCAAGCTGCATGGCGTCTCGCTTTGGAAAGCAAAGACCAGCCAACGGTATTAGTATTGACTCGCCAAAACTTGCCAACATTAGAAGGGACAGCAAAAAATGCGTATGTAGGTGTAAAACATGGGGCATATATAATCAGTAAAGGTGAAAAAGAAGTTCCGGATGCGTTAGTAATTGCGACAGGTTCAGAAGTTCAACTAGCAATACGGGCACAAGAAGTATTAATAGAAAGCGGAATTTCTGTTGATGTTGTGAGTATGCCTTCATGGGATCGCTTTGAACAACAAGATGAAGCTTATAAAGAATCTGTCTTACCTTCTACAGTGAAGCCTCGTCTTGCAATCGAGATGGGATCTCCATTGGGGTGGGAAAAATACGTTGGGGAAAAAGGAGCAGTTCTTGGCATAAACACATTTGGTGCATCCGGAAATGGCAATAAATTAATAGAGGAATATGGATTCACCGTTGAAAATGTTGTAAACAAAGTGGAAGAGTTGTTGAAATAAAAACGGTCCTAAAAAACTGAAATCGAGGATATTGGGGATAGCCCCAAATGATAATGCTGATAAACAATGATAATCCAACTATTCAGAGATAAATAAACTGAAACTTCAGTTGTAGTTCAGTAATATAAGGGGCTATCCGTTATAGAATAAATATTTCTTATCAACCGATGAAAGATGCTCAAATTAAATAGTGTAATCCGGAAGAAATCAGCCCCACATGTAAATATTTTTAGAAAAACAAATATGTGAAACCGTATATAGGCCAAAGTGTATTTTTCATGAATGTGAATAAATGAGCAGAGCTGGCTCAGTTATCTTTTTGTATTTGCTTCCGGAGTTAATAAAAGCTTAGTTTGCAAGTGTCTTATTATAAATGAATTATCGTGATGCTAGCTAGCTTAATAAACATTTAATAGAAAAAATATTACATTTTTTTGCAGGAATTTTTTTGTTAATGTCGAAAATTGTATACAATCCCTCTTACTTATTTTTCCTGATTCAATTGCACGAACACTTCCATCCCCCAAGTATGAAATTATATTTTAAAAAGGAGTGACCATATGCCTGTTCTTTTCTATGTTTATGAAGATGCAGGTACGTCAAGGTATACAGACCATGACCAACTTTTTAAAGAATTACTTCATACGTTTTTCGCAGAATTTCTCGAGTTGTTTTTTCCTGAAGTGCACAAGTATATCGACTTTTCGGCGATTCGGCCGCTTTCTGAGGAAGTATTCACAGATCTTTTGGGAGGCGAAAGTCGGCGTGCCGATATTGTTATCGAAGCAAAACTAAAAGGGGAAGAAACAATACTCATTATTCATGTCGAACCACAAAGCTACTATCAAACAAATTTTCATGAGCGCATGTATCTTTACTTTAGCTTGCTTTATAATAAGTATAGGAAACCAATTTTACCCATTGCAGTCTTTACGTATGACAAGAACTATAACGAAAAAAATGAATTTACGATGAGCTTTCCATTCTTCCATGTATTAAGCTTTCAATTTTTAACATTGACATTGCGAAAATTGCGTTGGCGTGATTTTATTCACTCGAACAACCCGGTTGCAGCAGCACTACTCTGTAAGATGGGCTTTACAGAAGCAGAAAGGGTTGAAGTGAAGAAAGAATTTTTGCGAATGCTGGTTCGAATGCAACTTGACCCGGCACGTCAACGGTTGATCTATGGTTTTTTTGAAAGGTATTTAAAATTGACCGATGAGGAGGAGAAAGTTCTCATGCAAGAGGTTAACAAATTAGATCCTGAATTAGCAAGCAAAATTATGGAATTGCCGATTTCTTATGAGGAAAAAGGGAAGGAAATCGGAAAGGAAATTGGAAGAGATGAAGAAAAACGAAAAATAGCCCAAAAGATGATAAAAGAAGGCTTTCCCCTAAATACTATTGCAAAAATTACTGAATTACCTGTCGAAGAAATTAAACTAATCATGGAAAATGGCAATGATTAACCATATTTTGAAGACTGTTGTGACAGGATTAACCATCATGGTTAAATAATTTTGTAAAATTCCAAGATAATTTACAGATTGGTGATTTTCCTCATAGTGGTAGGTTTGAAAGTTTATTCGAAACATACTACAAGATTTTCGATAAAGATAGGAAAAATATTTTTTCAATTGTCCTTGTTACACATCCTTCATACAGACAACTTTCGAAATTTCATCATCAGTTTTACGGGACAAGTATTCTATTCCAATTTCAGGTTCACCATTTATTCGACTTCTCGGAAATTCAACTATTAAAGTCGAATAATCCATTTGCTCTTGCGCTATTGGCCGGCCAGTACCAAGCAAAAACAAGAACAAATCCCGAAGAACGGTACACATACAAATTAAAACTCACAGAAATAATAAAGGAAAGATATCCATTTGGCGAATCAGATATTGGGATTAAGTTATTGAAGTTTGTTGACAATATTTTATACTTACCTCATGAATTAAATGAGCAGTATATCCAAGAGGTTTACCAAATTTTTAATAAGGAGGGTATGGACATGGCTCAAGCGGAAAAGACAAAAGAAATTATTACCTTTGGTGAGTTACTTGAGAGATGGAAAAAGGAAGGTAAAGAAGAAGGAAGAAAAGTAGGAATTGAGGAAGGAAAAAGAGAAGGGCAATTCCTCGAGCGGAGAAAGATGGCACAAAAAATGGCGAATGCAGGTTTAGACATAGAAACGATTATTTCTTTAACCGGTTTTTCGGAGGATGAGATAAAGCAGATTTTAAAAGAAGGCTAAACCGTGTCGATTATTATTCTCTTCCAGGATTCACCTGTACATAAACTGACTTGAAATTCATGCGATTCCCTATTTTTCATAAAGAAAGGGCATAAACAAGATGAAAGATTTCCCGGATGAAGAACAAATTTGGATCAAACATATAAACAATGCATTCGATTTCCCGTTTAAGGCAAAAGTCATAGAGTGGCAGGAGCCCGGTACAATCGTTCTGCAGGGAGATGTGTTAAACGTTCACGCCATAAGTGATTTTGATGAAAAATATGGAATTCTTGTAAATACAAGATTTGGTAGGAAAAAGGTAGTTTTCCCACTGCTAGATTTGGAGCCTACGCACATGAACGAAAAGCAAAAACAAATCCTAGAAGACTATGGTGAATGGTTTATAAACAGTCGCTAACATAAATTTAATGATATATATCATAACCGCCAGCCTTTTTTTCAGGTTTGGTGGTTACCTCTATTTTTCCAGCAAATTATGTTAAGCTAAGGCAACCCACCTTAAAGATCTAACTGTCCCAAAATTCGTGGCGAGTAAATGAACGGAAGTGAGTGAAAATGAATCAAATCATCCTACATAGAATATATGATAAATCCATAACCCCGGAAGGAATCCGTATCCTAATCGATCGACTTTGGCCTAGGGGACTCAAGAAGGAAGATGCCAACATTGATTATTGGTTTAAAGAGGTAGCACCGTCTAGTGACTTGAGAAAGTGGTTTGGCCATAAACCGGAGCGATTCGAGGAATTCCGCTTAAAATATTTGCAAGAGCTTAGGAATGATGAAGAGAAATGTCAAAAAGTCGACGAAATTTGCCAAATGTTGGATGAAAACAATGTCATACTCCTCTACGGTGCAAAAGATACCGAAAAGAATCACGCAGTAGTATTAAAAGAAGAGATATTAAATAGATGTGAGATGTAATCATGCTGGAAAAATCAGTAGTCCATTCTTACTAACAGAGCATGTCCATCCTAAACGATATTTGTTATAATGAAAAAAGAGTCTTTCAATAATATTATCGGTTAGTGAGGGATATTTCATGAGTTGGAAAGAAATTGCTGATAAGTGGTTAAACAATGAATCACTGGATGGAGATTTAAAGGAACAACTATATAAGCTGAAAGAAGATGAAAAGTCCTTAGAAGAACTATTTTACAAAAATCTCGAATTTGGTACAGGTGGAATGCGTGGGGAAATTGGACCGGGTACAAACCGGATGAATATTTATACTATTCGTAAAGCATCGGAGGGTCTTGCACAATATTTATTAAGTCAAGGTGAAGAGAGTGCAAAACGAGGCGTCGTTATTAGCTACGATTCGAGACATATGTCACCTGAATTTGCCTTAGAAGTGGCGAAAACAGTTGGGAAACATGGCATTAAGTCCTATCTATTCTCAGAATTGCGACCAACACCTGAACTATCTTTTGCCGTTCGTCATTTAGGAGCTGCTGCCGGTGTTATGATCACAGCCAGTCATAACCCACCGGAATACAATGGTTATAAAGTTTATGGGGATGACGGTGGTCAGCTTCCGCCAAAACAGGCAGATGCACTTACCAACTTTGTAAACAGTGTAGAGGATGAACTGTCAATCAAAGTAACCGGAAAAGAAGAATTATTGGCAAATGGCTTACTTCAATACATTGGTGAGGACATTGATCAAATCTATTTGGAAAATGTTGCCAAAATTCAACTAAATAAAGAAATCGTTGAAAAAGTTGGTGAAGAATTAAAAATCGTCTTTACACCATTACATGGAACAGCAAATAAATTAGTTCAAGAGGGGTTAAAACAGTTTGGGTTTAAAAACGTGACAGTTGTAAAAGAACAAGAACAACCGGATCCTAATTTCTCAACGGTAAAATCACCAAACCCGGAAGAACATGCTGCTTTTGAACTGGCGATTAAATATGGGAAGGAAATAGATGCTGACATTTTATTAGGTACTGACCCGGATTCGGACCGGCTCGGGGTTGCCGTAAAAAATGCAGAAGGTGAATATCAAGTGTTGACCGGAAACCAAACCGGCGCCATTATGCTCCACTACTTGTTATCACAAAAGGCAGAAAAGGGATTACTTCCTGAAAATGGTATCGTTCTAAAAACGATTGTTACTTCGGAAATCGGTCGTGCAATTGCGGAAAGTTTTGGAATTCCGACATTTGATACATTAACCGGCTTTAAATTCATCGGTGAAAAAATCAAAGAATATGAGAAAACAGGTAAACATACCTTCCTATTTGGCTATGAAGAAAGTTACGGCTATTTAATTGGTGACTTTGTCCGTGATAAGGATGCTGTACAAGCGGCCATTTTTGCGGCAGAAGTGGCAGCTTTCTACAAAGCTCATGGAAAAAGCTTGTATGATGCATTAATAGAGATTTTTGAAAAATACGGCTATTACAAAGAAGCATTATCATCCTTGACATTAAAAGGAAAAGACGGAGCCGAACAAATTGCGAACATTTTAGAAGAATTCCGTTCCAATCCGCCAAAGGAAATAGCCGGTATTCGCGTGACTGCTGTGGAGGATTATAAAGCAAGCATTCGCAAACAATTAAGCAATGGTAAATTAAATCCAATCAGTTTACCAAAATCCAACGTCTTGAAATACTTCCTTGAGGACGGATCCTGGTTCTGTGTCCGCCCATCCGGTACGGAGCCAAAATGTAAATTCTACTTTGCTGTCAAGGGTACATCTTTAGAAAATAGTGAGGAATTGGTGACAACATTACAATCAGCTGTTCTGGAAAAAGTAAATGAAATTGTAAAAAGATAATATTAAATGTAATTAAAGGTCTAACGATAAATCCTTTACTCGTTAGACTTTTTGTTTGATGGCCAAAAAATTCAAGTTAAATAAAATAAAAACTGACTTTGGTTATATCCCCGGAGATTAACTAGTTGAGGGATTACGAAGGAAACTGCATAACTTTATAAATATATGATTGGAGAAATACTGAAAAAAGTTCAAGCTACATGTTTTGAAATTACTGGACAACAAACCCGGAACCGGCTTCCATGAATTTCTCAAAATAGATATAAAAAAACTGGAAAAGAATAATTGGTATGAAGCCTTTATCTAACTAAAGTTAACTTAAATGAAATATCAGCTTATAGTGTTGTGATTTTAAGAGTGTATAAATAAATGTCCTTAAACCTTAGTGGAAGTGGCAGCTTATAATTTATCGTATTTGCCTATTTCGTAAGGTTTCTTTTTGATTTAAAACTGTTTTTCATATAAAATTTTATAAAAGATCAAATATATTTTATTTTTTTGTGAAAGAAAGTTTAAAGAAAGTGTTTTGCATACGATGAAAATAAGGTAAAATAAAAGTAAAATATTTTACTTACGAGTGATAGTTATAAAAAATTACACATGATTGGGTGTAGGAGGAGTAAAATGGCAACGATTAAAGATGTGGCAAAATTAGCTGGTTTTTCAATAACCACCGTATCACGTGTTTTAAATAATGATACAAGCCTTTCAGTATCATATGAAACAAAAGAAAAAATATTTCAGGCTGCAGATAAGTTAAATTACCGTAAACAGACGGTCCGTCCACAAGTGAAAAATATTGCTTTTTTATACTGGCTAACAGATAAAGAAGAGCTAGAAGACGTGTACTTTAAAACCATTCGATTAGAAGTAGAAAAATATGCAAAAAAGTACAATGTTGACTTACAGATTTTTAAAATTGGTCAAGGTATAAATGTCTTGCCAAAGGATATCGAAGGGTTCATTGCCGTAGGGTCATTTTCCAGTAAAGAACTAGATTATCTAAAGAACATAACACCTTTTGGGGTTTTTATTGATAGTTCTCCTGCGCCAGATATATATGATTCAGTGCGTCCTGACCTCAATTATATTACAGAAAACGCAATTAATTATTTGATTGAGAAGGGACATACAAAAATTGGATTTATTGGCGGGACCTATCATAATCCGGATACCGGTTTAGAAGAAATGGATATTCGTGAAATAAAGTTCCGGAGTAATTTAAAAGAAAAAAAATTGCTTAATGAAGATTTTATTTTTGTTCACAGGGGCTTTCAAGTTGAAAATGGATATAACTTAATGAAAACAGCGATAAATAAACTGGGGGATAAATTACCGACAGCTTTTTTTATTGCAGCTGATCCTATAGCAGTTGGTAGTTTGCAAGCTCTTAATGAATACGGAATTCCAATCCCAAATAGGGTAAGTGTCATTAGTATTAACAATATCAGTATCGCGAAATATGTTTCACCTCCTTTAACGACGTATCATATTGAAATTAAAGAACTATGTAAAACAGCAATCGAATTACTACTAGAGCAAAAATTGAACAAGCGTAAATTTGTAAAGACAGTATATATTGGTTCAGAACTTGTTGTAAGGAAGAGTACGTAGAAAACATAAGAAATGTATGAATAAAACAACCTGTAAAAACGTGTTTACGGGTTGTTTATTTTTTTTAGAAAGTATGTAGAGTAAGGTACCAAAAGAATTAAAATTAAACATAAAATCCTTTTTAGTAAAATATTTTAATAAAAACAGTAAAACATTTGTTTACACGTTTTATCTTGTGTGGTATATTAATTTTAGTAAAACGCTTTCGCTACTTTTAATAAAAGGAAGGGATGTTTAAGGTGAAAAAGAGTAAAAAACTATTAGGCATTGTTAGTGTATTAGCATTGAGTCTTGCTTTAGCAGGATGTGGTCCTGACGATTCGGATTCAGGTGGCTCCAAAGAAAAAGCCTCATCAGACAATAAAGATTATGATTTACTAGTTTGGGAGGATGTCGAGAAATCTGCTGGAAGTAAGGATGCAATTGCTAAGTTCGAGGAAGAACATAATGTAAAAATAAAAGTGGTCGAAAAAACATATGCTCAACAGATAGAAGACTTACGTTTGGATGGTCCAGCAGGTACAGGTCCTGATGTCTTTACAATGCCTAGTGACCAAATAGGAACTGCCGTTACTGAAGGTTTACTAAAAGAATTGAATGTTGATGATGCGACAAAATCAATTTATACAGATGTTGCCATGCAATCACAAATAGTTGATGGTAAAGTTTACGGATTGCCTAAAGCAGTTGAAACAACCGTTCTTTTCTATAACAAAGATATTATTTCAGAAGATCAACTACCAAAAACATTAGATGAATGGTATGACTTATCAAAAGAATTAACTGATGGTACAAATTATGGATTTTTAGCATTGTTTGACCAAATTTACTATGCTCAAGGTGTTATGAGCGGTTATGGCGGTTATATTTTTGGTAAAGATGATAGTGGTGCCTATAATCCAAATGATATAGGTTTAAATAATGAAGGTGCAATTGAAGCAGCGGAATATATCAAGAAATTTTATCAAGATAAATTATTCCCGGCAGGTATTATCGGTGAACAAGGTATTAACGTGTTAGATAGCTTATTCTCTGAAGGAAAAGCCGCTGCTGTAATTTCCGGCCCATGGAACGCGGAACCTTATGCATCAGCAGGTATTAACTACGGTGTTAAAGAATTACCTTTACTACCAAATGGTGAACATATGAGTTCTTTTATCGGTGTAAAAAGCTATAATGTAAGTTCTTACTCCAAGAATCCGGAATTAGCGGAGGAATTGGTAAAATTTTTAGCTAATGAAGAAAACTCAAGAACAAGATTTGAAGCTACAAAAGAAGTTCCAGCTGTAAAAGCTCTTGCTGAAGATCCTGCAGTAACAGCAAGTGAAGTGGCACAAGCAGTTGCCATCCAGTCTCAATATGCTGAACTAACGCCTAACATTCCTGCCATGAATCAGGTTTGGAAACCGGTTGATGCAGCACTACAAACAATTGCAACAGGAAAGGCACAACCTAAGGATGCCCTTAATCAAGCAGTTGAAACGATTAAAGGACAAATCGAAGCTAATAATGCAAGCAAATAATTGAAGCAATATGGGCGGTGAATGGTATCAGTTTTTTCTGTGAAAGTGATGCCATTCACTGTTTAATACAATATCCAAGAGAATGTTATTTATTGCTTTCTTGTCTCCTTTAGAACTTCGAAATTCTAAATAGTTTTAGGAAAACGATAATACCCCAATTGCTGGAATTCAATTAGTTATAAAGGAATGCTTTTTAGGAAAGAGATTAATGAAAAGTGGGTGAATGCAATGCAACACCGAAAGATAGCCACACTATTATCGATTATACCTGGTTTGGGTCAGTTTTATAATAAACAATTCATAAAAGGAATGATATATTTCGTACTGACTTTATCATTTTTTGTAGCGTTTTCGGATTTACTGGATATAGGTTTGTGGGGTTTATTTACATTAGGCACCGAGGTTCCTCGCGATAACTCGATTTTTTTACTGGCAGAAGGAATTATTGCAGTAATTGTTACCTTTTTTGGTCTTGCAATCTATTATATGAATTTTCGAGACGCCTATAAAAACGGGAAATTGCGTGATGAAAATAAACCATTAAGTTCACTGAAAGAACAGTATCATAACTTAATTAGTCAAGGATATCCATATCTTATCAGTGGACCTTCATTATTTATTCTAATTTTTGCTGTAATTTTTCCAATCCTCTTTAGTTTTGCTTTAGCCTTCACAAACTATGATTTATATCATTCTCCGCCAGCTAAACTAGTTGATTGGGTTGGGTTTGATACGTTTAAAAATATTTTCACAGTTGATATTTGGAGATCAACTTTCTTTGATGTTCTAGGATGGACAGTTGTATGGACACTAATTGCCTCTACCTTGCAAGTTTCCATTGGTATTTTCCTAGCTGTTCTTGTAAATCAAAAGGATTTAAGATTTAAAAAGTTGATTCGTACAGTTCTAATCTTACCGTGGGCGGTTCCTGGTTTTGTTACCATTCTTATTTTTGCAGGGTTGTTTAACGATACGTTCGGAGCTATTAACAATGAAATATTGGCTATGTTTGGCATTAGTCCTATTCCGTGGATGACAGATGCAACATGGTCAAGAGTCGCATTATTGTTGATACAAGGTTGGCTTGGTTTTCCATATATTTTTATTGTTACAACAGGTGTTTTACAGTCAATTCCGTCTGATTTATATGAGGCCGCAATCATTGATGGTGCATCCGCATTTAAGAAATTTAGACATATTACATTACCTTTAATTTTGGTTGCGATGGCACCAATTATTATTACGCAATATACATTCAACTTTAATAATTTTAACATTATCTATTTATTCAATGACGGTGGGCCGGCAGTACCGGGAACAACGGCAGGTGGAACGGATATTCTTGTATCTTGGATTTATAAGTTAACTATGCAATCAAGTCAATATTCACTTGCAGCTGCCCTTACAATTTTACTATCCATATTTGTTATTTCGATTGCATTATGGCAGTTCAGACGTACCAACTCGTTTAAAGAGGAGTGATAACAGATGCATCTTGGGACGAAAGCTAGAAAAAATGTTAGCTTAGCAGCAACGTACATTATTTTGGCCGCTGTAATGGTCATAATCATATATCCGTTGTTATGGACAATAGGAGCCAGCTTTAATCCTGGAAATAGTTTGATTAGTACATCGATAATTCCGAGTAATCCAACATTAGATCATTATAAGGAGCTTTTTGCCGGAAAAGAAAGTTTGCAATATGGTCAATGGTATTTAAATTCATTAAAAATAAGTGTATTTACAATGATTGGTTCTGTGATTAGTGTTTCTTTCACTGCCTATGCATTTTCTCGCTTTAAATTTAGAGGGAGAAAAAATGGACTTACATTATTTTTATTACTACAGATGATACCGCAATTCTCGGCTCTTGTTGCATTATTTGTTTTAGCGCAAATGTTGGGATTGATGAATAATCACTGGTTGTTAATTTTACTATATATAGGTGGTCAAATACCGATGAATACGTATTTAATGAAAGGGTATATGGATTCAATACCGATGGATTTAGATGAAAGTGCTAAGATTGACGGAGCAAGTAACACAAGAATTTTTTGGCAAATTATTATGCCTTTATCCAGACCGATGTTGGCAGTAGTCGCCATGAACGGGTTCACTGGCCCACTTGGTGATTTTGTCCTTTCCTCAACAATATTAAGAACGCCTGAATCCTATACTTTGCCGATCGGATTGTACAACTTAGTCAATGATGTTATGGGTGCAAGCTATACAACCTTTGCAGCAGGCGCAATTTTAATAAGTATCCCAATAGGTGTTACCTTTCTAATGTTACAAAAACAGTTCGTAAACGGTTTAACTGCCGGGGGTACAAAGGGATAATTCTATTGAAAAAGGGGAACTTCAAATGAAAAAAAAACTGGATAAAACATATGTAACTGAAGCAAGATTTATGTTACATGGGGGGGATTATAATCCGGATCAATGGTTGGACCGGCCGGATATATTAGAAGAGGATATAAAACTTATGAAATTGGCTCATACCAATGCGTTTTCGGTAGGAATTTTTGCTTGGAGTACGCTTGAACCGCAAGAAGGAATCTATAATTTTGAATGGCTAGATCAAATCTTTGAGAACATCCATAAGATTGGTGGCCGTGTAATATTGGCAACACCAAGCGGGGCAAGACCTGCATGGATGTCGCAAAAGTATCCGGAAGTGTTGCGGGTAAATGAATACCGGCAAAAGCAACTACATGGAGGCAGGCATAATCATTGTTTCACATCCCCTGTATATCGGGAAAAAACACAAAAAATGAATCGTTTGTTAGCTGAACGTTACGGTAGTCACCCTGCACTTTTAATGTGGCATGTGTCTAATGAATATGGTGGAGAATGTCATTGTGATTTTTGCCAAAAAGCCTTCAGAAATTGGCTGAAAGAAAAATATAAGAACTTAAAGGCTTTAAATGATGCTTGGTGGGGGCCGTTTTGGAGTCATACGTTTAGTGATTGGTCACAAATTGAGTCACCGTCTCCAATCGGGGAAAATGCTGTTCATGGGTTAAAGCTAGATTGGAAACGATTTGTAACAGATCAAACAATTTCTTTTTTTGAAAATGAAATTGTTCCTTTGAAAGAAATTACGCCAAATATTCCTATTACAACTAACTTCATGGCCGATACAGTTGATTTAATACCATTTCAAAGCTTAGATTATAGTAAGTTTGCAAAACATTTAGATGTAATTAGTTGGGATGCATATCCCGCATGGCACAATGATTGGGAATCAACAGCTGATTTGGCAATGAAGGTTGGTTTTATCGATGACTTATACAGGAGTTTGAAACAACAGCCATTCTTATTAATGGAGTCGACTCCAAGCCATGTTAACTGGCACCCGGTAAATAAAGCAAAACGTCCGGGGATGCATTTATTATCATCAATGCAAATGATTGCCCACGGTTCTGATAGTATCATGTATTTTCAATGGAGAAAATCTCGTGGATCTTCTGAGAAATTCCATGGAGCGGTAGTGGACCATGATAATAGTTCGGAAAACCGAGTATTTAAAGAAGTAGCAAAAGTCGGTGAAACGTTGGAAAAATTGGCTGATGTTGTGGGCACAAACCGTCCGGCAGAAGTTGCTATTCTTTACGATTGGGAAAATAATTGGGCTTTAAACGATGCACAAGGTTTTGGTATGGAATCAAAACGATATCCACAAACATTGCAAGAGCATTATCGAACTTTTTGGGAACATGATATTCCTGTTGATGTCATTACAAAGAAGCAAGATTTTTTTGGTTATAAATTGTTGATCGTACCAATGCTATATCTTGTCAGTGAAAAAACAATCGCTCGGTTGAAGGAGTATGTTGCAGGTGGCGGTCACTTAGTCATGACTTACATAAGCGGTCTTGTCAATGAATTTGATTTAACCTATTTAGGTGGATGGCATCCGGATTTACAAGAAATTTTCGGAATAAACCCGGTTGAAACAGATACGTTATACCCAAAAGATGTTAATTATGTTGAATTTCATGGGAAATCATATCCATTAAAAGATTATGCAACAGTAATAAACTTGAAAGATGCTACCATTGAAGGAGTTTATAAGCAAGATTTTTATAGGGGTACACCGGCTGTAACTAGTCATTCTTATAAAAACGGCAAAGCATACTATATTGGGGGACGATTAGATCATTCTTTCCATCAAGATTTTTATCTAAAGCTAATGGATGAGTTGTCGATTAAACCGATTGTCTCTATTAAACATGAAAAAGGGGTTTCTGTTCAAGTTAGGCAGGATCATGAGAAAATTTATGTTTTTGTTATGAATTTTACTGAACAAAGCCAAGTTGTTTTCTTTGACCATGTTGTTAAAGATTTAATAACAGGTGAAGAACTGACCGGGAATTTAGATGTTGGAATATATGAAGTAAAAATATTTGAGCAAGCAAGGTAGGTAGATTCTGATTTTTTCTGCTCCTTTGATTTCGCACCCATTCAAATGCTAGTTGGTATTTTGGAGTGGGTGCTTTTTTAAAAGACTAAAAAAGCGTATTTAATCGGTTTTAGAAGAACACTTTATAACGAAAATAAAAAGTTACGCTAAAAAGAGGAGGGCATTTTATGAGAGGGAAACGGAGGAGAGTAATTGTTTATTTTATTCTCATTTTTTCTTTAATATTAAATTTTAATAGCTTGCATTTTTCCTATGCTGCAGAAAGTGATTCAGGTAATTTGTTAGTTAATGGAGGGTTTGAATTAGATATTTGGGATGGGGGAGCTTGGAATATTGAACCAAATAATTGGAATTATTTGAATATCAATCGGTTTAATTATTCAGATGATAAATGGTTAAATCCTGATGAAGGCAATTATGGTTTGAAGTATTGGGTAAAAAATACTGCATCAAGTAATGGTTCTTTTACTGTCAAACAAACAGTATCTTCACTGGAACCAGGTTACTATGAATTATCTGTAGAGTCGATGGGAGGATTGGGTAATGGGGCCGGTCAAGTACAACTTTTTGCCGGTGAACAAACTTCTGACGTGAAAAAAACGAATGATTATAATAATTGGGAGACGATTACATTGCAGTTTGAAGTTGCAGAAGAGTCTGATATAGAGGTTGGTGCAAATATTTCAGGCAAACCAAATGCTTGGGGGTATATTGATAACTTTCAGCTTAAAAAGAAAGTAAAGCCTGTTGAAAGTGATATTTTCATAGAAAGAGTCGAAGGGATTTCAGATGATTTTATTAAGGGGGTGGATGTGTCGAGTATTATTTCGTTGGAAGAGAGTGGTGTAAAATACTATAACTGGTCAGGTGATGAACAAGATATTTTTCAAACTTTGGCTGACGCAGGTGTGAATTACGTCCGAGTTCGGGTTTGGAATGACCCGTATGATAGTAATGGAAATGGCTATGGTGGAGGAAATAATGACTTAGCAAAAGCGATTGAAATTGGAAAGAGGGCTACTGCAAATGGAATGAAGTTATTAGTGGACTTTCATTATTCTGATTTCTGGGCTGATCCGGCTAAACAACAAGCCCCGAAAGCTTGGAAAAATTTAACCTTTGAAGAGAAAAAAGATGCTCTTTATAACTATACCAAAGAAAGCCTACAATCTATGCTAAAAGAAGGAATTGATATTGGTATGGTCCAAGTAGGAAACGAAACAAATGGCGGAATCGCCGGGGAAACAGAATGGATAAGAATGAGTGAATTATTTAATTCAGGAAGTAAAGCTGTTAAAGATGTTGATTCGAATATTTTAGTAGCTTTACATTTTACCAATCCGGAAACGGTTGGGAGATATGCAAACATTGCCAAAACATTGGATGAAAATGGAGTTCAATATGATGTGTTTGCTAGTTCTTATTATCCATTCTGGCACGGTACGCTTGGTAATTTAACTTCTGTATTAAAGCATGTTGCTGATACGTATGGCAAAAAAGTTATGGTTGCAGAAACATCTTATACTTATACTGCTGAAGATAGTGATGGTCATGGGAATACAGCACCAAAGGACGCTGGTCAAGTATTGAATTATCCGATTACAGTTCAAGGACAAGCACATGCGGTTCGAGATGTAATTGAAGCTGTTGTCAATGTTGGCGCGGCAGGTATTGGTGTGTTTTATTGGGAACCTGCGTGGCTACCTGTTGGGTCTCCGGAAAATTTAGAATCAAATAAATTATTATGGGAAACCTATGGATCCGGATGGGCATCCAGTTATGCGGCAGAATATGATCCTGAAGATGCAGGTAAGTGGTATGGAGGAAGTGCAGTTGATAATCAAGCTTTGTTTGATTTTTCCGGACATCCTTTAGCTTCTTTAAATGTATTTAAATATGTAAACACTGGTTCAGTAGCACCATTAAAAATTGATGTTGTTAAAAATGTATCAATTCATGCCAATTGGGGTGATGCCATCAATTTACCGGAAATAGTGGAAGTCATATATAACAATGGAAATGTAGATGAGGTACCAATTACTTGGAATGAAAATCAGTTGAATGATGTTTTGGCAAAGGGAGTAGGAACCTATGTAGTGGAAGGCACAATTGAGGGTGGATTAACTGCAAAGGCGATAATTAATATATTACCGAAAAACTATGTTATAAATCCGAGCTTTGAAGATAGTGATCGATCAATGTGGAAGATAACTTACGGAAAGACCTCCAGTCCACATACTGATTTTAAAAACAATGCGACAGATGCAAAATCTGGAAATTATTCACTACACTTTTACTCGGATAGACAAGTTGATTTCAAAGTAGAACAGACTATTACAAACTTGAAACCGGGATATTACAACTTTAACATGTTTATACAAGGTGGGGATACAAATAATTCTGAAATGTATATCTATGCTAAAGTTGGTAATCAAACTTACAGGATGAATACTTCAGTAAATGGATGGGTAAATTGGAGTAATCCGGAAATAAAAGATATTCTTATTACTGAAGGAACAGTTACAGTTGGTGCGGTTATCAAGGCGGATGGGGGTGCTTGGGGAACTCTGGATGACTTCAATTTAAATTACACACGAGAATATAAGGAAGAACAACCAACAAATTCAAATACTACCCCCCCTGCTGACAATTCAGTAGGAGACGGCGGCCAATCAGAAAATGATAATTTAACCGGGAACGAAAATCCTGTGGAAAATGACAGTACATCGGAGAATAACAATGGAACAAAAGATACCACATCTAACAATAATGTACCAAATGCCAATGATAATGAAAACGGTAATGATATAACGGTTGTGAATGATAATACGACAGGAAATAACAGTGATAAAATAAATGAGGATACAAATACCGAGTATAATGAACTACCAACAACGGCAACAAATTATACAAATATTTTCTTTTTCGGTATAGTATTCATCATTTTAGGAACTTCAATATTTAGTAGTCTAAGAAGAAGGCAACAAAATAACTAAAATAAAGTAAAGTATAAAAAATGAGGCACCAAAAAGTCTACATCAATGACTTTCTGGACTGCCTCGCTTCAAATAAAGGAATAATATTATAATCGAATTGAAGTATTAATTATCACAAAAAATCATAACTATTTTTAAAATTAGCATTAAATAAAAAGAACTTTCTTTGTTTAAGGGGAATTTTAGCTCGAAGAGATTCAACTGGTAAAAACATCAATATTTTTTACTAAAAAACAAGTAAAAAATATTGATGTTTTTACCAACTTATTTTATAATGTAAATGGTAGTAAACATGAAATATGGAAATTATAATTAATGAAAAGAGGTTGGGACATGAATATTGAGCAACTGGCCGATATTTTTACTAACAAATTCGGTGGAAGCGGTTACCGGACGTTTTTCGCCCCGGGAAGAATCAATTTAATCGGTGAACATACCGATTATAACGGGGGGCATGTTTTTCCTTGTGCGATTACATTTGGTACGTATGCATTGGCAAGCAAAAGAACTGATCGGAAAATCCGCATGTATTCTGTAAATTTTCCTGAAATTGGGGTAGTCGAGTTTGACCTTGACCATTTAGAATATGACTTGAACCACAATTGGGCAAATTATCCAAAGGGAATGATTAGTTATATTAAAGAAGCTGGATATCAAATTGATTCCGGTCTTGATGTGTTATTTTACGGGAATATTCCAAATGGTGCCGGGCTTTCTTCATCGGCTTCCATTGAATTAGTTACCGGTGTTATGTTGGAAGGACTTTTTAACTTGAAAGTAGACCGTATTGATTTAGTAAAACTCGGACAAAAAGTGGAAAACCAGTTTATCGGTGTTAACAGTGGAATCATGGATCAATTTGCTGTTGGAATGGGTAAAAAAAATCACGGAATTTTACTGGATTGTCATACATTGAAATATGAATATGCACCAATTGAAATGGAAGACTACCGGATTGTCATTATGAATACGAATAAACGTAGGGAATTGGCTGATTCTAAGTACAATGAGAGAAGAAGTGAATGTGAAAAAGCTCTCAAAGATTTACAAAAACATGTACAGATTAACAGTTTAGGCAGTTTATCACCCGATGAATTTGACCGTTTACAAATGGAAATTAAAGATCCCATTCACAGAAAACGTGCCAAACATGCCGTATATGAAAATGATCGAACAATAAAGGCGCTCGCAGCACTAAAACAAAACGATCTGGAACAGTTTGGCCAATTAATTAATCAATCCCATATTTCCTTGCGAGATGATTATGAGGTAACAGGGAAAGAATTGGATACGATTGTTGAAGCGGCTTGGAACCAAGAAGGTGTTCTCGGTGCGAGGATGACCGGAGCCGGTTTTGGCGGTTGTGCCATTGCGATCGTTGAGAAAGACAAAGTGGATGCATTTATCAAGGAAGTCGGTAAAATTTACGAAGAGAAAATTGGTTATAAGGCTGAATTTTACATCGTTACAGCCGGTGAAGGTGCAAAAGAAATTCACTCGAAAAACATCAGTCTAGGCGCTTGAAAAAACTTTATAAATGAATACGGGTATCCCACTTTTGTGTGTTCAAAAGGAAGTTTTTGGAAAATAAGTATTTCTTAGTACCGGAGCGTATATTTTTCACGCCGGCGAAGAGAAACCTGTTGGATTGGTCGGTATGCAAAACAGTTTAGGCCGGAGCGTATGTTTTTCATACGTAAAAAGAGGTAAGCCTTTTTCCGAACTTTTGAAACATTCTTCTTTTATCTTCTTGGTGCTTGGAGAATCTGATATAGTAAAATAGAAGTAAAATGAAACGAGGGTGATATGAATGAGTATTTTAGTTTTGGGCGGTGCCGGCTACATCGGCTCCCATGCTGTTTATCAATTAATTGACCGTGGCTATGAAGTGGTTGTTGTCGATAATTTACAAACCGGTCACAAAAAGGCGGTACATCCGAAAGCAACATTTTATGAAGGCGATATTCGCAATCGGGACTTTTTGAATAATGTGTTTCATAATGAACAAATCGACGGGGTTATCCATTTCGCCGCTAACTCGCTCGTTGGAGAATCAATGGTTGATCCGTTGAAATATTATGATAACAATGTATATGGAACACAAATTTTACTGGAAGCGATGCGCAATGCAGGGGTACGTCATATCGTCTTCTCATCCACTGCAGCGACCTATGGAGAACCGAAATCTGTACCGATTACAGAAAATATGCCGACTGTTCCGACAAATACGTACGGAGAAACAAAATTGACCATGGAAAAAATGATGGCTTGGTGTGAAAAAGCCTTTGATTTAAAATATGTCGCCTTACGATATTTCAATGTGGCGGGGGCTCGTGGAACAGGAGAAATTGGAGAAGATCATCATCCTGAAACCCACTTAATTCCGGTTGTACTTGAAACAGCATTAGGAAAACGTGAATATATAACCGTCTTTGGTGAAGATTATCCAACAAAAGACGGAACATGTATCCGTGACTATATCCATGTAGAAGATTTAATCGATGCACATATTTTGGCGCTAAACTACTTGCAAAATGGAGGCGACAGTTCTGTTTTCAATTTAGGCAGCAGTCAAGGCTTTTCCGTAAAAGAAATTATTGACATGGCTCGCAAGGTAACCGGTAAAGAAATTCCGGCAAAAATTGGAGAAAGACGTCTAGGGGATCCAGGTGTCCTTATCGCTTCTTCTGAAAAGGCAAAGAACATATTAGGCTGGAATCCGGCGAAAACAAATATTGAACAGATCATTAAAGACGCATGGAATTGGCACAGCAATCATCCAAATGGATATGAAGACTGAAGGTGTTTTTCATGATTGATCAAACCATTCAACAATTAATAAATGAAGCGATCCATCAGGCTATCATTGACCCGATGGACGAAATTTACGTCCGCAATCAAATTTTATCATTGCTGAATCTGGATGATTTTCAAGTCCAAGATACTTCGAAATTACCAAAAGATGTACCGGTTGACCCGGACCTCATTATTCCGGAATTGTTGGAGAAAATTGTTCAATATGCGGTGAAAAACGGAATCATAGAGGATTCTTTAGATGCAAAAGAAATATTTTCTGCAAAAATCATGAATTGTTTTCTTGCAAGTCCTTCCGTGGTTAATCAACGCTTTTATGAAAAATATGAGAACTCACCGGTTGCAGCAACGGATTATTTTTACCAATTAAGTAAAAACAGCAATTATATTCAAATGAACCGAATCAAAAAAAATATTGTATTCAAAGTTCCGACTGAATATGGAAATTTGGATATTACAATCAATTTGTCTAAGCCGGAAAAAGATCCGAAACAAATTGCCAAAGAGCGGTCGGCTCCCAAAAAAGGCGGGTACCCTACATGTCTATTATGTATTGAAAATGAAGGGTATGCAGGGCGAATCGGGCATCCGGCAAGGTCCAATCACCGTATGATCCGGATGAATATTCGCGGAGAGGATTGGTATTTACAATATTCTCCGTATGTATATTACAATGAGCATTGTATTTTGCTGTCGAAAACCCATCGAAACATGTTCATTTCCCGGGAAACTTTTGGAAGATTGCTTGACTTTGTCGAAAGGTTCCCACATTATTTTCTTGGTTCGAATGCGGATTTGCCTATTGTCGGCGGTTCTATTCTTTCCCATGACCATTATCAGGGTGGGCACTATGAAATTCCCATGGCTGTTGCTGAAGAAGAATATGCCTTTTCTGTTCAAGGCTTTTCCAATGTTACTTGCTCGATTCTCAAATGGCCTATGTCGGTTATTCGTTTGAGAAGTAGTAAAAAGGATGATGTTATCGAGTTGTCTGACCGTATTTTGGAGAAGTGGAAAACATATAGTGATCCGGTTGCAGAAATTATTGCTTTTACAGGTAGCACACCACATAACACGATCACGCCGATTGCAAGAATCCGTGACGGTCAATATGAAATGGACCTTGTTTTAAGAAATAATCGGACGAGTGAAGAACATCCACTAGGAATCTTTCATCCACATAAAGAAGTACATCATATTAAGAAAGAGAATATCGGTTTAATTGAAGTGATGGGCCTGGCGGTGTTGCCGGCACGTCTGAAAAATGAATTGGCAGAGGTTGGAAAATTTTTGTGCAATCAACCAAATGAAATTGCTGACTACCATCTACCTTGGGCGGAGCAGCTTAAACAAAAATATGATGGAGAAATTAATGAACAAAATGTGGAAAAAATTGTTAAAGTTGAAGTGGGTAATAAGTTTTTACAAGTTTTAATGGATGCCGGTGTATTTAAAAGAGATACAAAAGGAAAAGCGGCTTTTCAAAGATTTATTGAAACGTTAAATAAGTAGGATGGCGGGCAGCTTCCTTGGAACAAATGAGATTAATAAAAACCATTTTGACAAAAGCTGAATGGATGCACGAAATGTCGAATGAAGGCCAATCAAATTGAATAATAAAATTTTAAAAAGGGCTGAGTAAAGCACGAAATGTTGAGGCAATTAAATTACTTAATATCATTTAACAAAGGTTGAACAAAAGCATTAAAGGTCGAATCAAATTGAACAATAACATTTTGGCAAAGGTTGAACGAAAGCAAGAACTATTGACAAGAAAGACCATTTATTTTATTAAACACATTTTGACAAGGGCTGTCCCAAAAATAAATATAGGTGGTGCGAGATTGTGAATATAAATACAAAAGAGTTTGGAATAGTGGATGAAGAAAAAGTTTATCTTTATACCCTTGAAAATGATCGTGGGATGAAATTATCTTGTACGAATTTCGGATGTGTTGTCACAGAAATTTTGGTTCCTGATCGAAATGGTATATTCGAAAATGTTGTCTTAGGATTCAATAATGTTGACCAATATATTCAACACAAAACCTACTTTGGTGCTGTAGTTGGCAGAGTTGCCGGTCGAATTAAAGATGCTGAATTTGAGCTAGATGGAAAGCAATATATTTTGCCGAAAACAGAAGGAAATAATCATATACACGGCGGGGTAAAAGGTTTGCATGAACGGGTATGGCTGGCAGAACCAATTGAGCAAAAAAATGCTGTTGGTATGAAATTTACTTATTTTAGTAAAAATGGAGAAGAAGGCTACCCGGGAAATGTTGAGTTAACGGTTACTTATTTATTGACAAATGATAACCAATGGATATTTACTTGCCATGCAACAACTGACCAAAAGACAATATTAAATGTGACCAATCATTCGTATTTTAATTTAACCGGTCAAGTGAAGGATGATATTTTAAATCATGAACTGACATTGAAATGTGACCGTTTCCTTGAATTGGACAAGGAACTTTTGCCAACGGGTAACATAATAAATGTTGAAAATACAGTATTTGATTTTAGACAGGGCCGGAAGATAATCGATGGTGTCCACTCAAACCATCCGCAAAACATTTTAGTTGGGAATGGTTATGATCACCCGTTTATTTTTACAGAAAATCATAACCGGGAGATTTTCTTAAAGGAATCGGTAAGTGGTCGAACCTTGACAGTTGAGACGAATCAACCATGTGTAGTATTGTATTCTAGTAATCAACTTCAAGGAGATTTTACAATACAGGAAGGCGTTCAAGCAAGAAAATATTTAGGCCTTTGTCTGGAAACCCAAGGATTACCTGATGCCATCCACCACCCACATTTTCCTTCAATTGTTTTAGACAAAGGGGAAACTTATGAGTTGAAAACCGTTTATTCATTTGGCGTGGAGCAGGCTTAACATGAAGATTGCTGCAAGATCAGTGACGAAATCAGGCGGAAAACGATTCAGAAAACTTGAAGGGAAGAAAGGAGGGAAATAGTAGATGGCAACAATTAAGGATATTGCGGAAAAGGCTGGTGTTTCTATTGCAACGGTTTCAAGAGTTCTTAATTATGATCAAACTCTTTCTGTAACAGATGAAACAAGAAAACGGATTTTTGAGATTGCTGAATCACTGTCGTATAAGAAAAAATCAGTAAGAAAGACAAATATTCCAACAAAGATTGCAATCATTAGCTGGTATACAGAAGAGGAAGAGTTAGAAGATCTTTATTATTTGTCAATTAGTATAGGAATTACGGACCGATGTCAACAGCGAAACATTAGTGCTGTAAAATATTTTTATAGTAGCTACGAGGATTTACAGGAATTTGGTGATGTTCGCGGAATTATTGCTGTCGGTAAATTTAGTACGGCTCAGGCGGAGAAATTGATGAATATTACGGATAATATTATTTTTGTCGATTGCAGTCCCGATGATGATCGCTTCGATTCCGTAGTCGTCGATTTTGAACGGGCAACAAAAAGTGTGATTGATTATTTACTTGCGAAAGGTCATAAATCAATCGGATATATTGGTGGTAGAGAAACATATCGTGATCAATCGGACAATATTCTCGACTTAAGAGAAAGGACATTCCGTCAGTATTTGTCTGAACACGGTCAGTTTAATGAATCCGCTGTGTACATCGGCAATTTTACAGTCAAAGATGGCTATCGCTTAATGAAACAGGCGATTCATGACCATGGAAGTAACTTACCTACCGCTTTTTTTGCCGGTAATGATCAAATTGCAATTGGCTGTCTTCAGGCTTTAAACGAGGAAAATATCCACGTTCCTGAAGAGGTAAACATAATCGGATTGAATGATATCAGCGTTTCAAAATATGTCTATCCATCCTTGTCAACGGTAAAAGTGCATACGGAATTAATGGGCGAGACTGCAGTAGACTTATTAGTGGAAAGAATCGAGGGAAGAACCATTCCAAAAAAAGTTTTTATAGCGACAAATTTGATTATTCGAGACAGTAGCTTTTAACTGGACATTTTTAGAAAAGACCTCAGGTAGCCGTAACAAAAATATTAAGTATTGCGGTCTGCAGTAAAACAAAACGTGTCTCGACCACAAAAAGTTTAACATGTGTTTACTCCATATCAAATCGTGTCCTTACTTTATATAGGTTGTAAATAGACTTTATGCATATCTACATGTCAAAAAATAATAAACTCCTTGAAAACCTGGATCTGACACTGTTTTCAAGGAATTTTTATCATTTGTACTGTCAAAGTTGGATAAAAAAATTCAGGTATCCGAGTTTTTTATAAATGTGTTTACAGGGATAACCCCATCATGTACGATGCTTAGATTATTTAATCCGTAATTCAGTTTCTGTATCAAAGAAGTGCGCTTTGTTTAAATCTAGGCCTAATTTTACTTTGTCTCCGGCTTTTATTTGGTTACGTGCATCAATCCGTGCGACGAAATCATGTCCGGCAAGAGAAGAGTACAGCATTAATTCGGCACCGGTTAATTCGGCAACTTCAATGTTAACCTCAATGACATCATCAGGGAATGACTCGATAAATACCGGTTCATCATGAATATCTTCCGGACGAATACCGAAGATTACTTCTTTTCCTACGTAGCCGTTGTCTTTTAATAATTTTAACTTGCCGCCCGGGATTTTCAGACGAGCTTTTTCATCAAGTACAACATATTCACCTTCAATTTTTGCTTTAAAGAAGTTCATTGCCGGTGAACCGATGAATCCACCAACGAAAACATTTTCCGGATTGTCATAAACTTCTTTTGGTGAACCGACTTGTTGAATAACCCCATCTTTCATAACAACAATCCGAGTAGCCATGGTCATTGCTTCTGTTTGGTCATGGGTTACGTAAATGGTCGTTGTATTTAAGCGTTGATGAAGTTTGGCAATTTCCGCACGCATTTGTACCCGTAATTTTGCATCCAAGTTTGATAAAGGCTCATCCATTAAGAATACTTTTGCATCCCGAACGATGGCACGTCCTAAAGCAACCCGTTGCCGTTGACCACCGGATAAGGCTTTCGGTTTCCGGTCTAAATATTGTTCAAGTCCTAAAATATTTGCAGCATCTTTTACCCGTTTGTCAATTTCATCTTTTGGCATTTTTCTCAGTTTTAATCCGAATGCCATATTATCATAAACCGTCATATGCGGATATAATGCATAGTTTTGGAAAACCATCGCGATATCCCGATCTTTTGGCGGGACATCATTCACTAATTTATCATCGATGTACAGTTCTCCCTTTGAAATTTCTTCAAGTCCGGCAATCATCCGTAAAGTTGTTGACTTCCCGCAACCGGATGGACCGACGAAAACAATAAATTCCTTATCTTGAATATGAAGATTGAAATCAGATACAGCGGTTACTTTGTTATCATAGATTTTGTAAATGTGATTGAGTTTTAAATCTGCCATTTTTCCATTCCTCCTGTGAAAACGATTTCTCCTATAAGTAAATTTTAGTGAAAATGTTTTCAATTGTGAATGGACAATGTGCACAAAGAAAACTGGCGATTTTTTGTCACATTGTTCATGAGGAGTACTCATGAAGAAAATTGGCCCCCGTCTATATACAGTGAAGCATCGGCAAATATACTGATAAAATAAACGGAAATGGCCCCCTGGAACTTTTTAATATCAATACTCGTATGCTCAATGAATTTATCAATTTTGTATTGTAGGCTATTTCGATGCATGTACAATTCTTTTGCTGACAAGCTTGTATTAAAATTATTTTCAAGATATTTTTTAATAATTTTTACCATTTCCATATCCCCTTGAAAAATATCCTGGTACTCCTGTTCTAAAATCGGGATTAAACGATGCCATTCAGTTGTCATCATGACAATTGGAAAAGCATGAATAAATGAGAAAATATGTTTTTGCGGATAAACGTTTCTTCCCATTTTAAAATAATATTGTTCACGGAAAAACCGTTCTTTTAACTTTTGAGAAACTTCAAAGAACCTTCCGATATAAAAATCAACCTTAATATAAAAATCTGCTAAAATGGCGTCCTTAAAGGAATCAAAATCTTTTTCCGTTAAAAAATCATTCATTTCCTTTTCAATGATGATACCTGTTTTTTTATCAAACCAAACGAAAGCGACCCGGTCTTGAATAAATGATTCCACAGCATCTACAAAATCGTGATAATCGTTTATTTCTTCCAGATGGAACTGAATGAAGCGGATACGTCCACTATTACCCGGGAGTTTTCCATCATTTAGCAAAAATTGATACCAAGCCTTTTGTTCAACTCGGCTGTTTAAAAATTCAGGTGTTTCTTCAACAAGCGTATATTTCGTTTCAAGCAACAATTTTTCACGCTCAGTAACCGATGATTTTTTTATTGTGAAATATTGCTTGGTCGACTCATCGTAAAAACAAAAGCATTCATCGTCGTAGGAAGGTAGATCCTGAATTACGGCATCCGGATACAGTTTTAAAATATTTTTATGCATCTCTAATCCTCATCCTTTAGTATTAGGTCCTCTTTTAGAATTTTTTTGAAGAAATTTACCCTTTGTTTAGGCAATAGGCAAATCGTCAATAGTTTCAAGTTTGGCAAAAAGCTTTTACCCTCAGTGGGTCCAATTCATTTTAAATAAGTATTTACTCGAACAGACTTGGAATAATCATATAGATTGGATTTTAAAAACGTCTCCTAGCAAAGTATCTATAGTTAATTTTATCCTGATTTTTCATGGAACATCAAGTTCTATATTTTTAAAGGGCCTGTGTTCAATTAAAGGGGGCCTATCCGTTTCAGCTCCATTTCATCCGGTTTTGTCCCTGTCATTTAGATTTAGAAATTTTAATAGAGACATTTAGGTGAAAAATTAGTATTTTTAGAAAAACAATAGTTACATTCATATGGTATATTATGTTAAAATAGTCTGGTATAAAGGAAGAAAGAAAGAAGGAATAATCATATGTTCGGTTTGTTAATTATTTTAGTACTGGTTCTATTCTTACCTTTTACAGTAAAAACGATTGAACATAACTTAGAGTACTTTCTGTTTGTTATGGGGATTCTTGCCGCAATTGTCGGAGGCGTGTTGGATGTTGAATTATTTATGCACGCTCTGGAAGATCCAATTAAAATCACTTTAGCGGTGTTCATAGCGGGTGTGCTCTTTAAATGGTTTCAGACCCAATTGGGAAATGCAATCAATACAATAAGTCATAAAATGCCATTTCCGTTATTTATTGCATTGGTTGTTATTGGTTTGGGACTGCTTTCAAGTATTATTACTGCTATTATTGCCGCTCTTGTATTAGTATTGATTATTAGTAATCTTTCATTACAAAGAAGACAAGAAGTACTATTGACGGTTATCTCTTGTTTTTCAATCGGACTCGGAGCCGCTTTGACGCCGATTGGGGAACCGTTATCCACCATTGTTGTAAGTAAGATGAATGAAAACTTCTTTTATTTGATTGATCTGGTCGGGCCATTTATTATTCCTGGAGTAATTCTTTTAGGGATTTTTGCCGCTTTTGCAGTCAAACGTAGAGAAGGGGCTGGCCTTCAATCGACCGGTGAATCAGAATCATATAAAGAAATATTTGTCCGTGCCGTCAAAATTTATTTATTCGTTTTCGGTTTGACCATGTTAGGTGCAGGTTTTGAACCGTTAATTAATGCGTATTTGCTTGATTTAAGTCCAAGAATTCTTTATTGGGTTAATATTATCTCAGCCGTTCTTGACAACGCAACTTTAGCTGCGGCTGAAATTAGTCCGGCTATGAGTCAAAGTACGATTGAAGCTATTTTGATGGGATTACTTATTAGTGGGGGTATGTTAATCCCGGGTAATATTCCTAATATTATCTCGGCCGGTAAACTAAATATAACAAGTAAAGAATGGGCAAGAGTCGGGCTTCCGTTTGGCATGGTCATCATGGTTGTGTATTTTGTTATTTTACTTATAAGCGGATTATAAAAGGAGAAGACTTTTGCGCCTGTCGCTATTGCTTTCGGCGCAGAAATACTTTTGCGCCTGTCGCTATCGCTTTCGGCGCAGAAATACTTTTGCGCCTGTCGCTATCGCTTTCGGCGCAAAATCAGAGGTGTCTCAGTTGAGACACCTCTGATTTTGTTGCTATTTGTTTCGTTTGTAGATTAAAATAGAAATGAAAGAGTGTCTGTTTTTCTGAAACTAATCGCATGTCTTTTTCGTAATACTAATATCGAATGAAACTTGAATGGTTAATGGAGATAAAAGGATAGTTACCGATTAAAGTAATTATTCAGTTCTCTTTTATGGGAGTGATAATCTTGAAAACATTTTTGTTTTTTATGCTTAGAACATTTACAGCCGGGTTTTCGATGGTCATGATTTGGTTGATCAGTTTTTTTGGATTTGACCAAAGTTTCTTATGGTCATCCGTTTTTGGCTTAATTGGCGGTACTGCGGTATATTACGGGATGAAGGTAGGTACTCAATCGCAATTTTTACGAAGAAACGGTTTAACGAGAAAAGAATATAAACTAGTTGAAGAAAATTTAAAAGAAGCGAAACAGAAAATTCACCGTCTACAAAAGGCATTTATCCAGATTCAAAATTTAACGAATGCAAAACAAAATTTTGAAACATTACGGGTTATTTATAAAATATACAATATCACAAAGAAAGAACCAAGACGATTTTTTCTTGCAGATGAATTTTATTATTCGCACTTGGAATCTATTGTTGAGTTAGCCGAAAAATATACGTTTCTCGCATCGCAGCCGGCAAAAACAGTGGACTTGGCAAAATCTTTGCGAGAAACTAGAGAAACAATGGATGATCTGGTAAAACTAATCGAACAAGATTTACACTCGATGATTGAAGGGGATATAAACAACTTAAATTTTGAAATTGATGTAGCAAAGAAATTTATTGAACGAAAATGAAGGCAGGAGGTAGCTAAATGGTTGAGAAGGAAAAATTAACCGGTGATATAGATGATTTATTGGCCAATCCTTTTGGAGATCTGTCTAAAGAATCGGCCGAGAATAAGCAGGAATTGCAAGAAGCAGGAAAACAAATGGGAATGGATTTGTTTAATAAAGTTGGAGAAACGAAACCGAAAAAAATTATTGAAACATTGCCGGATGAGGATAAACAGCGGGCATACCAATTAGCTAATCAAATTGACCCGAAAAATCAAACATCCATTTCTCTTTATGGAACACAGGCCCAATCCAAATTAATGAATTTCTCTTCTACAATGCTTGACCATGTGAAGAGCGGGAACATCGGTGAGATTGGGGAAATTATAACGGATTTAATGAAAAAATTAGATCAAGTAAACCCTGATGAATTACAAGTGGAGAAACGGAATATTTTTTCAAGGATGTTTGGAAAAATGTCGCGCTCCGTTAATGAAATTTTAGCAAGATACCAAAAAACCGGTGCGCAAATTGACCGAATCACCGTCCGTCTTGAACATTGCAAAAACACATTAATCAAAGACAATACGTTGCTTGACCAGATGTATGAAAAAAATAAAGAGTATTTTCAGGCGTTAAATATTTATATTGCTGCTGGAGAAGTGAAATTAGAGGAACTGCATACGAAACTTATTCCCGAATTGAAACGGAAAGCGGAACAATCAGGGGATCAAATGGCATATCAAGAAGTTAACGATATGATCCAGTTTGCGGACCGTCTGGAAAAGAGGTTACATGACTTAAAATTAAGCAGGCAAATCACGATTCAAAGTGCACCGCAAATCCGGATGATTCAAAATACGAATCAGACGTTGATAGAAAAGATTCAAACATCCATTACAACGGCGATTCCGCTGTGGAAAAATCAGATTGCCATTGCCTTGACATTATTAAGGCAACGAAAAGCGGTAGAGGCTCAAAAACAAGTATCGCAAACAACAAATGACTTACTTCTGAAAAACTCAGAAATGCTAAAAACAAATTCAATTGAAGTTGCCAAAGAAAATGAACGGGGAATTGTTGATATTGAAACATTGAAGAAAACACAGGAAAATCTTGTATCAACACTGGAAGAAACATTAAGAATACAAGCAGAAGGTCGGGCAAAACGCCATCAAGCAGAACAAGAACTCGTTACAATGGAAGAACAATTGAAACAAAAACTATTGGAAATTCGAGAAAATTAATTTTGTGAACCATCAGTTTAAGATTCTCAAAAAGAGGATAACTGGTGGTTTTTTTATATACATATGCTAGAAGAAATGATTTTATATGACAATGAAAGGGATAACTAATTAGTCACACTCTAGGTTTTATATATTACTAACATTAATAGTTTGACAATGGTATTAATTCCTAGTTATATTAATATTAATAATAAAGCGGTATTAAATAATGTGAATTTGGCACAATTAATTATGAATGAGCGTTCATTCTTATTTCAGAAAAATATTGCGCCAAAGTCAGATTATTCTATTCAGGAAACGCTTTGTTATTGTTTATCAAATTTTAAAAGGGGGAAACGGGATGAAAAAGAAGTTTTTTGCATTGCTTTCAGTAGTTTTTGCTCTTTCACTTTTCCTTGTTGCATGTGGTGGTGGAAGTGAATCAAGTGGTGGAAACAGTGGCGGTTCTAATGAAGGGGAGAAATCAAAAACTGAAGAAAAGCCAAAATTCTTAAGCATGTTAACCGGTGGAACAAGTGGTACATATTATCCATTGGGTGGAGAAATTGCAAAAATCATTACAGACAAAACCGGAATTCAAACGGATGCTGTTTCCTCAAATGCATCAGCGGATAACGTAATTGCATTAAGTGAAGGGAATGCAGAAATTGCCTTTGTTCAAACCGATGTGATGGCAGCTGCCGTAGAAGGAATAAATGCTTTTGAAAAAACTGGGAAAGTAACAAATGTGCTTGCACTTGGTTCGTTATATCCGGAAACGATCCAAATTGTAACGCTTGCAAAGTCGAATATTAATTCGGTTGAAGATTTGAAAGGAAAAAAGGTTTCTGTCGGAGCACCGGGTTCAGGAACATACATTAATGCACAACAAATTTTGGAAGTCCATGGCATGACAATGGATGATATTGATGCTCAAAACCTTGATTTTGCCGAGTCTACCGGTGGACTTCAAGACGGTAATATTGATGCAGCATTTATCACTGCAGGCACACCGACCGGAGCCGTTGAAGGGTTATCTGCTACAAATCCGGTGAAAATTGTTCCGATTGCCCAAGATAAAGTAGATGCGCTAGTTAAAAAATATCCTTATTATGCGGAAGACACCATTGCTTCAGGAACATACGGGCTGAAAGAAGATGTAAACACCGTCGCAGTCTTGGCCATGCTTGCGGTTGTTGATAGTGTGCCGGAAGATACGGTATATGAAATTACGAAAGCGATTTATGAAAATACAGGCAGCATTACGCATGCAAAAGGGAAATACATTAAGTTGGAAAATGCATTAAAAGGAATCGGCATTGATTTGCATCCGGGTGCAGAAAAATATTTTAAAGAAGCAGGAGTTTCAACAGAATAGAAGGTTCATAAAGGAATTTGGGACCAATCTTACCGGAAGTGTTGTTTTTCAATAGAATAGAAGTTTTATAAGGAAATTTAGGATCAACACATCATTCCGGCAGTCTTGTTTTTCAATAGAATAGAAGGTTTATAAAGAAATTTGGGTTCAAAACCTCAATCCGGCAGTCTTGTGTCTCAATAGAATAGAAGTTTCATATGGGCTGGCTGTGAAAGCACACTTGCATACGCGGCCGGCCTCTTATTGATTAGCAGTCTATTATTAGGATGAACTTACATGAAACGTAAGAAATATATGAACACCTTAATTATAATTATCGTTTTCCTCGTTATCATGCTAACGGTTTTATTTATTCCATTTCGAAAATCGCTCGTCTTTTATGAACGGAACACCGGTCAAATTGCTGCCTATCTCCCCGTTAAGGAGGGAGATACTTTTCAAATTATTTTTACCCATTCAATTCATTTATCCGATGTTATTGAGAAATATCGGATTTTGCCGGATGATACGATGGAGGAATACGAATTTGTTTTTGAAGAATTTGGTATTGGAATGCCTTCCAATGCGGAAACGGGACAAACTTTCGAATATAAGGATGGAAAATATCATATAAAAGATGTAGGTAATGTCTTCCCGTCGATGATGATCCGAAATGGAAAAACCGTTTCGAAACATCGCCTAGTCTGGGGTGAAAATGAAGAACATATCGTCAAATTTAACGATTATCTGAAACCTGGGGAAATATATAAGGTTCAAGTAGATCATCTATCATTATGGCAATCTGTGAAAGGAGTTGAAATCCGTGACTGAGCATAATGAAAAAGTTCAATTATCCGAAGAAGAGCAAAAGGCATTAATGGAAAAATATGATGCTGAATCACGAACACGAAAACTGTCCGGAATGATGTCAAAAGTTATTATTGGCTTGTTAGTTGCCTTTTCTTTATTTCAAATTTATACGGGTGCATTCGGGGAATTAACAGCATATATTCAACGAACAGTCCATCTAGGTTTTGCGTTGGTTTTAATCTTTTTATTGTTTCCCGCAAGAAAGACTGCATTACGCCAAAAAATAGCTTGGTACGACTATATTCTTGCAGTTCTGGCCATTATCGTCTGTGGCTATTGGCCTGTTTTTTATGATTCATTGGTGCAAAAAATCGGTAGTATTGATACAGCACAAATGATTATTGGCGGTCTGGCTATTATATTGGTTTTGGAAGCGGCAAGAAGAGTGGTCGGTCTTCCTTTGGTTGTCATTGCAATAGCTTTCCTTCTTTATGCTTTATATGGACCAAGTATGCCGGGAATGTTGGCACATAGAGGGTTAAGTCTTGAGCAATTAATAAATTCCATGTTTTATACAACAGAGGGAATCCTTGGTACGCCACTTCAAGTATCATCGACTTTCATTTTCTTATTTATCTTGTTCGGGGCTTTCCTTGGACAGACAGGGGTAGGAAACTATTTCAATGACTTGGCCATTTCAATTGCAGGAAGACGTATTGGTGGTCCTGCAAAAGTGGCGGTTTTTACAAGTGCATTGGAAGGGACGATTTCAGGCAGTTCTGTTGCCAATGTGGTACAATCGGGCTCCTATACCATCCCATTAATGAAACGATTAGGCTATCATCGGAATTTTGCCGGTGCGGTAGAAGCTGCAGCATCAACGGGTGGTCAAATTATGCCGCCGGTTATGGGCGCGGCTGCCTTTTTAATGGTTGAATTTGCCGGTGTACCCTATATTGAAATTGTCAAAGCTGCAGTTATTCCAGCTATCTTATATTTTACCGGAATTTGGATTATGGTTCATTTTGAAGCGAAAAAACAAGGATTACGCGGTTTGCCAAAAGAAGAAATTCCAGCGAAAAAGGAAGTATTTAAGAAAATCTATCTGTTAACGCCAATACTTGCCATTATCATTTTCATGGACATCGGTACGAGTATTTCCCGTGCAGCTCTATTAGGTATTTTGTTTACGATTATTGTCAGCTTGTTTAGAAAAGATACGCGGATTACATTATCGAAATTTTTTGTAGCTCTCATTGAAGGGGCTCGTTCTGCACTTGGGGTCGCAGCTGCAACCGCCTGTGCCGGGATTATTGTCGGGGTTGTCACAAAAACCGGGCTCGGTTTGAAACTTGGAAACGAAATTGTCGGACTCGCCCAGACAATTACAAGTAATCCAAATGCTTTATTATTATTGACTCTATTCTTTACGATGATCACATCCATCATCATCGGCATGGGATCACCGACAACAGCGAATTATATTATTACGTCAACGATCGCTTTACCGGCCATTTTAGCATTAAATAATCAGCTGGAAGTGGCTGTGCCGGTCTTAGCTGCCCATATGTTTGTTTTTTATTTTGGGATTGTTGCCGATATTACACCACCTGTTGCTTTGGCTGCTTTTGCGGCAACAGGAATCTCGGGCGGAGAACCAATTCGAACGGGAATTAATGCTTCGAAGCTTGCTGTCGCCGCTTTTATCATACCGTATATGTTTGTAATGGAACCAGAGTTATTGATGATTAATACGACTTTCTTAGGTGTGCTATGGATTATTTTTACTGCCATTACCGGGATGGTTGGTATCGGTGCCGGGTTAATTGGCTATTGGTATAAAAAACTAAACTGGATTGAAAGAATTGCTTCTGTTGTTATTGGATTGTTATTGATTTATCCTGAAGGCTATTCTGATTTGATTGGTTTAGCTGGCTTTATTGCCATGGTTGTTTATCAATTTGCGGTGAAAAAAGGAACAGAAGTAGGGGAAAAAGCGGCGGAAGAAGCGAATATGTAAGAAATAAATGTACAGTAGAAAAACTCCGGACCTGAATCTTGTCGTCCGGAGTTATCTATATTTATTTATCTTACCCTTAACGGCGAGTCAAGACCCCCGTTTATTCATCTGTATCTGCTTCAAACATATAATTTTTATGGTAAAACCGGATGCTGAAAACTAACCCCATGGCGAGCATATTGCCCATCAATGAACTTCCCCCGTAACTTAGGAAAGGAAGCGGGATTCCGGTAATTGGCAATACTTGGATAGTCATTCCGATATTTTGAAATACATGGAATGCAGTCATACTAATGATACCTGCACAAATATAAGAATTAAATTGAGAGTTCGTTTCTAATGAAATTTTTATTAAATGATAGATAAGCAGGAAAAATAAACTGATAACGACACTGGCACCGATAAAGCCGTATTCTTCAGCAATTAGACTAAAGATAAAGTCTGTATGGCGCTCCATGACGTATACTTCTTTCCCCATAAAGCCTTTCCCGAAAATCTCACCGGACCCAATTGCTTGCAGGGAACTAATCAAGTGTAAACCTTCACCGGATGCATAACTATATGGGTCTAACCAGGCATAAATCCTTCCATACTGGTAAGGGTCAATATGATCTTTTAGAAAATCCGGAAAATATATCATAACACCAATAATACCTACCCCAAGAAGAGCAACTAGAGAGAAAGAGGGTAATATTATTTTCCATGAAATTCCGGATACTAAAATCATTCCGGCTGTAATGGCCATGATGACTAATGCAGTTCCTAAGTCCGGCTGTTCCATAATTAACACCAATGGAACCAAAGCAGTGAGGCCAATTTTAACTAACAACCAAAAATCTGATTGTAATGTTTTTACCGGATATTTTTGATTATGATCGGATGTAAGCCGACTAATCGCCAAGATTAAAAATACTTTCATAAATTCGGACGGCTGAATGCTCCCGAATGGAAGGGTGAACCAGCTATGGGCTCCATTTCGTTCCTCTGCAATACCCAAATGGAGTTTGGCTGCAATCCATAATACAATAAGTAAAAATATCCCAAAACCATAAAATATCCATGATAATTTTTTATATTGATCCGGATCAAAAAACAAGGCCCCCCCAATAATGATAGCCCCAACGATGTACCATTTTAATTGATCAAGTACAAAGTTTGTTGAATATTGCCCTGAAGTCTGAGCACTGTATATAGATATTAAACTAACAATAAAAAACAGAAATAATATAAAAGCTAAAGTCCAATCAAAACGATCTGGAACTTTTTTTTCATTTTCCATTATATTCACCTTTTCACTTTTAAAAAATCGAATAAAATAATATTATATCACGTTTAACACCCAAAAAGTCCGTTTTTCGGAATCTTACGGATAAAATTTTCGGATTTTTGTTGTAAAAAAATGGTTCAAGAAAATCGGACAGGGAATTTTTCGTCCAAATGTTGTTTGGATGTTAGTTTATTTTTTACATAACCATATTATAATCGATTTAGTGAAAGTAGCAAAAACAAAAATTTGGCAGAATGTTAATTTTGGGGATGCACATCTATTCAGTTATTTTTTCTTCAAGTTTTATAGATATGAAATAGTGACATACATTCCCCGAAACCTCCTGAATCAATCAGGTGAAAAACTCCAAAATAAAAGGAACTACCATAATAGGTGCAGTTCCATATAAAATACCAAATATGGATGTTGAACCGGGAGAAAGTGGCCTGAACGGAAAGCATGAAATCACGCATGGCTTTCCTCCCTAGTTCTCTCATAAAGGTACGACTGAAATTTTCCGTTTTACACTTACAATCATGAAATATTTCATGTGAACGGTTTTGATAAAAGTTGTCCTTTTCCATGGACATGATTAAACCACTTCTGTATTCGCAGTCGCCATGTTCGTCGGATGAACTGGATTTTCATAGTTACTCTCTGTGACAACTTTTCTTGCTTCGATATATTTAATATGGTGATCTTCTATCTCAATTACTTTAAATTGGTAATCTTTATAGATGAGGATGTCACCTTGTTTTGCCTCAAAATTTTCCGTTAAAAACCATCCACCAATCGTATCAACATCTTCATCATTAATGTCAAGTGATAATAATGCATTTATTTCACTGACTAATACTTTACCGTCAAAGATATAGTGGTTTTCAGACAATTGTCGAATTAATGGGATTTCATCTAAATCGAACTCATCCCGGATTTCACCTACGATCTCTTCCACAATATCTTCCACCGTGACAAGACCGCTTGTTCCACCATACTCATCAAAAAGAATAGCCATATGAATTTGTTCTTTTTGCATTTTGACAAGAAGATTATGAACAGGGATTGTATCAATCACCCTGATGATAGGTCGAATAAAGGATCTGACGGTATACTTTGAAAGATCTTTGCCGGAAATATAAGTTGTTAGCAGTTCTTTCATATTAATAAATCCGACAATATGATCTTTATCTCCGTCAATCACCGGATAACGGGTAAATTTTTCTACACGAGCAAGGTCTAATAGAGACTCAATGGAATCATTTATGTCAATACTTACAATTTCTGTTCGCGGAACCATGATTTCTTTTGCAATCCGATTATCAAATTCAAATATCTTATTTACATACTTGTATTCTGACAGGTTTATTTCACCGTTTCGATAGCTTTCACTTAAGATGATCCGAAGTTCTTCTTCCGTATGAGCACTACCATTTTCCGCCATAGGTTTTAAACCGAAAGCTTTCGTAATTAAGCGTGCGGAACCGTTCAGTACCCAGATGAGCGGATACATAATTTTGTAAAATAAAATCAGCGGTCTGGAAACCAGTAATGTAATTTCTTCAGCTTTTTGAATAGCAACCGTTTTTGGTGCCAACTCGCCAACAACAACATGTAAGAACGTCATTATTAAAAATGCGATGGTAATTGTCAACAAATGGGAAATCGACTCAGGAATACTGAAGTTCGTAAAAAGTTTGGTAAAAATCGACTCAAAAGTAGATTCTCCTAACCAACCGATTCCAAGTGCGGTAACGGTAATCCCAAGTTGACAGGCAGATAAATATTCATCCAGGTTGGTAATGATTTTTTTTGCAGCAATTGCACTTTTTCTTCCTTTTTCGATATGTTCTTCAATTTTCGACGTTCGCACCTTAACAATGGCAAACTCAGAAACTACGAAAAATGCCGTTAACGCAATTAGAACGGCGATATAAATCAGACCAACTATGTCGTCCAACAAAATCCCCGCCCCTTAAAACAGGGTCGGGAGTTCACCTCCTAAAAGAATTCATAATTTTTCCAACGCAAAGTGCATATGGAAAGCCTCGAAAGTTACATTTCTCGCCGAAAAATGAGTATTATATTTTTTCGGTGAACTACACTTTACGCAACGTCAGGTTCTTACGCCTGAGTTTTCTTAACTATTTTTATTAGACAGGCAGTGTAAGGTCATTCATCATTCTTTACGAAGGTACATTCCTCCTTTAATTAATAGTTTACAACACATTGGGGTTTTTGTTAATGGAGCTTTGGAGACTTCTATAAAAAATAAGTATGCAATGTTGGCTGAATTTTCCATTCCCCTAACAGAAAAATGACTTGTATTCACTTAAACCTTGTTTGAAACTTATAAACAGTTAAAAAAGCAAAAAATTTTCTTTATTATATCTATTATAGATATATATATTTCTGGAGTCAATATTTATTGTGAAGTTTTGTTTATAAATTTGTAATCTTTAGATAATTATTTGCGTAACAATTTACTCCCACCTCAAGCTCCGAATCAACGGAAAAGATAGGTGGGAGATGGGGTGTATTCTTTATCCTTCTAAAAACACATAGTCATAATAATTTGTCTAAAAAAATGGAAGCTATGGAAAAATACGTTGTCAGTGAAAAAATGTCATTTAATGTTGTAATAAGTGGACCGGAAGCAATCGCCGGGTCAATTTTCAGCCGATAGAGAATAAGGGGAATTACTGTTCCGGCCAATGTGCCAATAATCAAGGTTAAAAACAGGGATACACCGACGACAAGCCCGATATAAATGTTTCCTTGCCAAAAATAAGCAATAAAAGAAATAAGAATCCCACAAATGACGCCGATAATGAAGCCAACGATAAATTCCCGTAAAATCAGATGAAAAATCGCCTTTTTATTTAAATCTTGTCCGGCTAAACCACGAACAACGACGGCCAAAGATTGTGTGCCGGTATTCCCGGTCATCCCTGAAATCATCGGCATAAAGAAAGCCAATGCAACAACAAGATCCAATGTATCTTGAAAATAACTGATAATACTACCGGAAAACAATCCGATAATGAGTAATAAAACGAGCCAAGGCAATCTCCGCCAGGCAGCGATGGTTGCTTTTGTATCGAAATCGATGGCTTTCCCTGAAGCGGATAATTTTTCTATATCTTCATTTGCTTCACGGATAATGACGTCTAACATATCATCAAACGTGATGATCCCAAGCAGTACATTATCTTCGTTAACAACGGGAAGAGCGAGAAAGTCATATCTTTCCAAAATTCGTGCTGCTTCTTCCTGGTCGGTATAGTCAGATACCGAAATAACCCGTTCAAACATAATGTCTTCAATTTTATCATTCAAATCGGCAAGAAGGAGATCGCGGTATGAAACTACTCCGACCAGTCTCCGGTTTTCATCGATAACATATAAGTAGTTAATGGTTTCGGCATACTCGGCAAAGTTCTTTAATTTATCAACAGCCTCCCTGACTGTAAAAGTATTACGGATCCAAACAAATCGGTTCGTCATAAGTCGGCCGGCTGTTTCCTCCGGGTATTTCATAATGTTTTGAACGATTGCCGACTCTTCAAGTTTCATTTCTGCCAAGAGCGATTCGCTTTTCTCGATCGGTAAGTCATGAAGCAAAGAGGCAAGGTCATCGTTATCCATTAAGTTTAAAACCTCGCCCTTTTTATCGATTGTTAATTTATTAAGAATTTCCAATTGCAAATCGGAATCTTCCACTTCTTGGATTACGTCTGCCAGTAGATGGTTGTCCAAGTGGAATAAAAACCGAGTTTTCAATTTATGCGGTAAATCTTTATATAAATTTGCAATATCATAAGGTTGCAATTCATCAATGATGAGCATGAGTTCATTCCGTTTGTTTTCTCGCAATAATTTTACAACGGTTACTAATAATTGCTCATTTGTCATTAAATGGTTCATGAAAGCTCCCCTCCTTTATTTTAGTCAATGGTAAGGCGGAATCATGAGCGTCCATTTTTCCAATATATTTTCTAAAACTATTTTCACATATATATGAAGGCAAAACAAGTTATGTGAAATAATCAAAACACCTTATTAGTATATACAAAAATTTTTTCACAGGGAAAAAGGAAAATGGAAAAAATATGATAAAATTTGTATGTAAGAAACTTATTTATGTAGAAAACGTAAAATTGAAACCAATCTGGATATATAATCGTAATAAATTTGAAAAGCATTATTAATATCATTCATTATATAATGAGTGGAATATCCATTTTATATAATGACCGACTTTTAGGGAGATGAACAAGGTGGCCAGAAATGATGATTTCAAAGATTTAATTTATATATTAGTAAATACACGAGATCATTATGTCATTTCAAACGGGATTACTTTTCCCGGATTTATTCAATCATTGAAAAAGCCATTAGCAAACTTATTGTTGTTAAAACACAAATATGATGACACGGAATTCCATTTAGATACCCAACTGGATTATATATTAAAGGATCAAGTGGAACAACTAATCCGAAAAGGAGTTCATAAATTTGCTGAATTTTGCTGGGTGGATTTTGATGATGTATTTAGCCTGGATACTATTGAAGGGGAAGAATTGGCGGAATTACTATATTTAGGCCATATGAAAAAACACCTGTCACTCCCATTTTTCCAAAAATTAAACAATCGCTTTGCCTATTTGACGGAAGATGATGGCTGGCTAAATAAAACGTATTATCGCTATTGGAGCGACTTTTATGATTGCCTCGGCGGGATTCTGGCCAGCAGGTTAAGTGAAGCGAAATATGATAAATCAATCATTGGTTTTCGTAAAAAAAAGGTATATCCACCAATCGAACGAAATGTGTTACACCAACTGAATTCTGTATTGACGGAAGGTCTAGTCTTTTCGTTTCAACATTTTAGCCAAGAACGCGGTCAAATTGAAATCCCGTTTTGGGTTGTCGGTGATTATTATGATATGGATGAAATGATGGAAAAATATCTAGCTGTGTCAACCGCTGTTGCGCCACATGGAAGTATTGTATTTGACCGAAAACAAAAGGAATGGCAAGTAAACTTAAATAAAAATGGAAATTGAAAGGTTCGATAAATGAGCACCCAAAAGGTTTTTTCACATTAGCTTGACACATTATTTTCTAATTTGAGTGTGTGTTTTTTCGAAAAACAGACTTTTTTGGGTGTTATTCATTCTTCTAAATCATATGATACAAAAAGAATGAACTGCTGAAAAAATACCTTTATTGTTCGTTTATTAGTGGTAAAATATATGGGAAATTAGTTACATGTTGTTATTATTTTGTTTGGAGGCTTATTCATGAAAAAGAAAATTTTCTTATTGTACGGCGGTAAATCAGCCGAGCACGAAGTATCCATACGGACGGCTTTTGCTGTTACCCAAGCATTAAATTTTGAAAAGTATGAGGTTACCCCGATTTATATAACAGAGGCTGGCCAATGGGTGAAACGTGAAGCTTTAGAAAATCCGGTCAAACAAATTGGCGAATTGAGATTGGATAGACAAAAATCGACAACTACCAGTCCGGCTCTTTTTATAGGAGACCCGATAGAAAAAATGGATGAACCGGGAATTATTTTTCCACTATTACACGGACCTAACGGAGAAGACGGAACAGTTCAAGGCTTGCTGGAAGTTTTAAATCTTCCTTATGTTGGGAATGGTGTTTTGGCTTCAGCAGCCGGAATGGATAAAGTCATTATGAAAAACTTGTTTCGTGATGCCGGATTGAATCAAGTTGATTATGTATCCGTTCTTCGTCACGAATGGGAAAATGATGCCGTGGCTTCATATGAAAAGGTTGAAAAAGCTCTTGACTATCCTTGTTTTGTTAAGCCGGCCAATTTAGGATCAAGTGTTGGAATCAGCAAGTGTAAAAACCGGGAAGAATTAGTGAGGGCTTTCCAGGAAGCCTTTCAATTTGATCGGAAAATTATTATTGAGCAAGGTGTGGAAGCCCGCGAGATTGAAATCGGTGTATTAGGAAATGATCAACCGATTTGCTCTGTGGCTGGTGAAATTGTTCCAAAAACAGAATTTTATGATTATCGAGCGAAATATGAAGATGATGATACGGCTTTGGTTATCCCGGCAGATGTGTCCGAGGAAATCTATGAAACGATAAAAGAAATGGCCATAGCAGCTTTCAAAGCTTTAGATTGTTCAGGCCTTGTCCGTGCAGACTTTTTTGTTACAAAAGAAGGAAAAGTTTTGATTAATGAAATTAACACGATGCCGGGATTCACTCCGGTCAGCATGTTCCCGTTACTTTGGAAACATTCAGGATTGGACTATCCGGAATTGATTGACCGACTAATCGAACTTGGTTTCGAACGTTATGAAGAGAAACAAAAAATCCGGTACACATTAGACTAAGCAAGTTTTAATGACTTTATTTCAAGGTGTGTTGTTTTCCTTGGAATAAAGTCTTTTAGTGATTTGTCCAAATGTACATTTTTTTCGGGGTAGGCTTACTGAGATACTGTCGTTTATAACAAGGGCAAAATTTAACTATTATTTTATTTTTGAAGCAAAATGGGCAGGAAATCGAGGCAAATTGTCAGCCAACAATTGTAGAAACAAGCCGAACAGTCCTAAAATCAATTGCAAACGAAATTCACCATTGGAGGTGCTAGGATGATTGAAAAAACAGTCCAACAGTTAGCAAACATGATTCAAGTCCACAATGATATTTCTTCCTTTCAAGATCAAACAGTACAAGGTGTTTCAATCAACTCAAAATCAATCCAACAAGGAAATTTGTTTATCCCGCTAAAAGGGGAAAAACATGATGGGCATGAATTTGTTGAACAAGCAATGAGGCAAGGCGCCGGTGCATCTTTATGGCAGAAAGACGTCCCAAATCCTCCAACCAATCTCCCTATTCTCATCGTTGACGACACGTTAGAAGCTTTGCAACAACTTGCAAGAGTTTACCGGGATGAATTATCTTTAAAAGTTGTCGCGGTAACCGGGAGTAATGGGAAAACAACTACGAAGGATATTCTTGCGGAGGTATTATCGGTAAAATATAAAGTTCAAAAAACGTCCGGAAACTTTAATAATCATATTGGTCTTCCACTTACCATCCTTGGATTACAAAAAGATACAGAAGTTGCCGTATTAGAGATGGGCATGAGTAACTTTGGTGAAATTGATTTTTTGACTAAAATGGCAAAACCGGATGCAGCCATCATTACAAATATTGGGGATGCTCACTTACAGGAACTGGGCTCGCGAGAAGGAATCGCAAAAGCAAAATTAGAAATTGTAAACGGCCTGAAATCCGGTGGTTTATTCGTCTACCCGGGTGATGAACCGCTCATTGTTTCCCAACTCATGCATATGGATAAACCATGGAAAATCCTGACATTCGGCAAATCGGCAAAAAATGATTACTATCCGACTAAAATTGAAATGAGTGCAAGCGGTTCTGTCTTTACAATTAATCAATCTGACATTACGTTTAACCTCCCGATTTTAGGGGAGTATAATGTTTTAAATTCCATGGCAGCAATGATTGTCGCCCGGGAATGGGGAGTATCATTTTCTTCCATCAATGAAGGTTTTTCAAAAATCAAGCTCACCCAGATGAGATTAGAGATGATACCTGGGATAAACGGTTGCCAAATTTTAAATGACGCTTATAACGCCAGTCCGACATCGATGAAAGCCGTTATTGACTTAGTAGCGGACCTCCCGGGGTTTGATAAAAAAATCGTCGTTCTTGGTGATATGTTAGAACTGGGGCCGCAAGAACAAGAATTTCATAAAGAAGTAGGTCGCCATATTCGCCCAGAAAAGATCAATTACGTTTACACATATGGGGAATTAGGAAAACATATTGCAGTCGGCGCAAAGGAAAAATTTGACACAAACAGGTGTTTTTCCTTCACCGATAAAACAGCATTAATCGAACATTTAAAACCTAAGTTAGATAATCAAACAATCGTTTTGGTAAAAGCTTCAAGAGGGATGAGACTGGAAGAGGTTGTCGAAGGGATTAAGTTGTAAAGCACAATAGTTGGTCTCTGTTGTAATTGAAATCCCTAATTCTGACAGGATAACTCCGGCCCCAGCTTTTTGGCCATTGTTAATTGAAAAATTCTGTATGAGCTTTTTCCAGATCTCGGCAATAATATTTATTTTTTGGTAATCCCTAAACAGTGGTCAAACCGCTACGAAGGTCGTCCCTTGAAAAATGCATGAAACCCGCACTTTAGGGGAATTTAAAGAACAACCTCCCTAATTCTTTCAACTCGCTTGTAAAAAAATGGCATCTTACTGGGAGGAGTTTTCCTTAAAGGGTGGTGTGCCATGAATGGAATGTTATGTATTCACGGTTTTACCGGTTCACCAAGAGAAATTGAACCACTCGTCTCATTTTTAAATAATCAAACGAATTGGTTGATTCGTACCCCGGTTTTACCCGGTCATGGAGATGAACTTAAGCTTAAAGGGGTCCGCTATAGTGACTGGATTCGTCATGCTGAGGAAGAACTAGTTAAATTGTTGGAACAATGTGATACAATATATATATGTGGTTTCTCCATGGGCGGTCTCATAGGGAGTTGGTTAGCTACTCAATATCCTGTGAAAAAAATGGTTTTATTAAGTGCAGCGGCTTATTATATGAATCCAAGAAATTTTTTATTAGAAATACAAAATATGATTTCAGAGTGCCTGACAAATTCATTCCGTCACAGTACAATTTTTCAAAAATATAAAAGAAAGTTTACTTCCACACCTTTAAAAGCGTATTTGGAATTTCGTAAACTTGTCAACACCATCCGGCCAATTTTTTCAAAAGTAAATGTACCGACATTGATTGTCCAAGGAAAAATGGATCCAATTGTACCTTTGAAAAGTGCATATTTTCTGTATGAGTCAATAAATACACCGGAAAAAAAGCTGCTCTTACTTGAAGAGGCTAATCACCATATTTGCTATTGCCAAGAACAGCAGCGAGTGTTTCAGGAAATTTTCACCTTCTTGAATGAAGAGGAATCTTGTAAAAAAATTGCAATGACAGCTAATTAATGGTAATATAAATGAACCAAAATGGAGAAAATTATAGTGTAAAGTACATTACTCTCAAAAAGGTGTGAGAGTATTTTTTCTGTAAATTAAAGGAGTATGAAAGCATTGGGAAAATTTGAAAATTTAAATTTAAGTTCTACTACATTAAAGTCACTGAAGCGAATTGGTTTTGAGGAAACGACGCCGATTCAGGAACAAACAATTCCGTTAAGCATGCAAGGAAAAGATATCATTGGACAAGCGCAAACAGGTACGGGGAAAACGGCCGCCTTTGGAATCCCTTTGATTGAAAAAATCAATACCAGAAATAAAAATATCCAAAGTTTAGTCATTGCCCCAACCCGAGAATTGGCTATTCAAGTTTCAGAAGAATTGTTTAAACTTGGTTACGAAAAGCATGTCCAAGTATTGTCAGTTTTCGGTGGTCAAGATATTTCAAGACAAATTCGTGCCTTAAAGAAGAAACCGGCTATTATTGTCGGTACACCCGGAAGACTGCTGGATCATATTCACCGGAAAACCATTAAGCTTCAAGATATTCATACGGTTGTCCTCGATGAAGCTGATGAAATGTTGAATATGGGATTTATTGAAGATATTGAGAAAATTTTAGAAAGTGTTCCTGAAGAAAGGCAAACATTATTATTTTCGGCAACTATGCCTGAGCGAATTCGTCAGATTGCTATTAAGTTTATGAAAGATCCGGAAACAGTTCGGATTAAAGCAAAAGAAATGACGGTTCCACAAATTGATCAATTTTTTGTTAAAGTGGAGGAAAAAGACAAATTTGACGCGTTAACTCGGTTGCTTGATTACCAATCACCGGATTTGGCGATCGTTTTTGGCAGGACAAAACGACGTGTCGATGAAGTGTCAGAAGCCCTTTCCATTAGAGGTTATACGGCAGAAGGCATTCATGGCGACTTATCGCAAGCAAAACGTCTTTCCGTTCTTCGTAAATTTAAAGAAGGATCGATTGATGTTTTGGTTGCCACCGATGTTGCTGCACGCGGGTTGGATATTTCAGGTGTTACTCATGTATATAATTTTGATATACCTCAAGATCCAGAAAGCTATGTTCACCGAATCGGACGGACTGGTCGTGCCGGAAAGACTGGGATGGCAATCACTTTTGTAGCACCGCGTGAAATGGGATATTTACGGACAGTGGAAGAAACCACGAAAAGACGGATGAAACGGATGCAGGTCCCGTCCATTGCAGAAGCGATTGAAGGTCAACAACGTTTAACCATTGATAAGATTCATAATACGATCGATGAGAATGACCTTTCCCTTTACCGGAAAGCAGCTGAAGAATTATTGACGCAGCATGACGCACTTACGATTGTATCGGCCGCTCTCAAATTATTAACAAAAGAACCTGCTACAACGCCGGTGAAAATTTCCTATGAAGCTCCGTTACCGGTAAAACGAGACAAAAATAATTTTTCTAAAAAAGTAGGCAGAGGTTCAAGAGAAATGCCGAGAAGACAACGGTCACATAATCGCAGCTATAAAAAAAGTTAGTATCCGGTAATTCCCGAAACCGTGAATATTATATTCTTTAAATAGCGTCAGATACGGCTCTGGACGCTATTTTCATTTTATGATTAGCACACAAAAAGGTTTTTAAGAAAAATTTTCTCATTAGGTATTATGTACGATACAAATTGAACTTGGGCGAAATTTTTATAAAATTTTTGCGTGTTAATCATTTAATGGATGAAATGAGAACACTTGTGACTTCTGTCATGAGATGAATCGGCTTCGGAGAGTACGGCAAAAATGTTGCGGATTAACATATGTTCAAGGATTTGTGACTGAATTTTTCAACATATACAATTATAGTAAAATAGTAGTAACTTTTTACCGATATTAACGTATAAAGGTAGGAAAACTCTTAAGGAGGATAAAACATGTTAGGGGAACCGGCAAAACATATTTCTGAACGGGCATTAACTGTTTGGAAAATCCGCGGAATCATTACCTCTGGTTTATCGTTATTAATTTATGTGACTATTAGTGTTGTTATTTTTATTTTCCATTGGCCGAAGTGGATTATTATACCATTAGTTTTATTATGGATTGTTGAAACATATTTCATCATCTTTTTCAATCCAAAACTACGCTGGAAAATCTGGCGTTATGAAGTAAGAGAACAAGAAATTGAAATTCAGCACGGTTTATGGATTGTTACGAAAACATTAGTTCCGATGATTCGTGTTCAACATGTCGATACGACTCAAGGTCCATTATTAAAAAAGTACCATTTAGCTTCCGTCAAAATATCGACCGCAGCAACTGTTCATGAAATTCCTGCCTTAGAAGATGTGGAAGCGGAAGAATTAAGGCATGTCATTTCCAACTTAGCAAGGGTGGCGGATGAAGATGTTTGAGAAGAAACGAATGCACCCGATTTCGGTTATATTATTTATACTCAAAAATATAAAAGATGCAGTTCTCCCCATCATTTTCATGTTTATTTTGGGTGGAAGCGGTGAGGACGCTTCAACACTCGATTTATTATTTCGTTTCGGGATTCCGTCGGTGATCATTTTTTTTACAATCATTAGTGGAATTATTAATTGGTTCCGTTTCACTTACTGGATTGAAGATGAAGAGTTAAGAATAGAACACGGTTTGTTTGTTAGGAAAAAGCGATATATTCCTTTTGAGCGGATTCAAAGTATTTCGGTGACAGAAGGTTTATTGCAGCAGATCTTTGGTTTGGCAAAAATTACGGTTGAAACAGCAGGAGGCGCCCTGGATGAATCGGAAGCCCAATTAATTGCCATCAAAAAAGAGGAAGCGGAAAATATCCAGTCATACATAAAAAAATCAAAGAAAAAACAAAGTATACCAACGGAAGCCTCCGGTGAACAGATGGCGACAATAGCTGTAGATACTTCTATTTCTGATGAGGAACCTGTAGACATTATTTATCAAGCGAGTATGAAAAATATTTTTTTATTGGCAATAACAAGTGGTGGTGCTATTGGTGTAATTACTGCGGTCATTGCATTTTTCTCACAATTTGATGAATTGATACCTTATGAAAAAATTTACACAGAGGCACAACTATTTATTGCAAGCAGTATTTCACTCTTTATTATTCTGTCATTATTCATTATCGTGTTTGCCTATTTGATTGCCATTGTACAAACCATGTTGAAGTATTACGATTACAAGGTAAAAAAAACCGAGAAAAATTTAATCATTTCCCACGGATTGTTGGAAAAGCGAAAAATAATCGTTCCCTTTCACCGGATTCAAGGTATCGAAATTATTGAAAATCCTTTGCGACGTCTTTTTGGATATGTAACTTTCCAAGTAATCAATGAGGGCGGGACGGATATGAAGGAACCGGGGAAAGTGATCATTTGTCCGTTAATAAAAAAACAGGAAATTACTGCCATTGTAAAAAGCTGTTTGCCGGATTATCAAGTAGACGTTGAATTAGGAACCTTACCGGACCGTGCGAAAATTCGATATATGTTGCGACCGGCTTATGTTATTTCTATCCCTGTTATTATCGGAGGATATTTTTTACGTCCGTTTGGATGGTTGTTATTGGTGCTCATTCCGTTATCCATGCTCTTCGGCTATCAAAGTTATCGGGGAGCCGGATGGAATATGAGCGGGCATCAGTTGACACTTCGCAGCAGATGGATTCAAACAAGGACGTTTTATACGTTTAAAAACCGAATCCAATCATTAGAGATTTCCAAAAACTGGTTTCAACGGCGAAAGAGTCTAGGAACCATCTATTCACACGTCATGTCAGGTAGCGGTCGTGTGGCTGATTTAGACGAGTCTGTTGCCAAAGCAATCTATCAATGGTATTCCCGTACAGAAAAATATGAAGTGGAATAAGATAAGTGCAGGGCGACTTGGCAACAAAACTTTTATTTTCTTTTACTTTGAAGAAAAGGGCTCATTAAGTAAATTGGGCCCTTTTTACATATTATAGTGCATAAAAAGTACCCTCGAATATCTCCCTCAGCTACCTATACTACTTTCTAACATGAAGATATTCCCCAAACTTGCATGATGAACCACGCTGCAAAGGTAATGGAATCCGCACAGAAGATGTACAATTTTGTTCACGAGCTATTTTCTATACGGATGTTTAAGAAATTAAATCGTTTTTCTTATAATAAGAAAACCACAAAGACATCCCCACAAAAACCCGCCGAGATGTGCATATATATTTGTATTTTTTTCCATAAATGTAAATAAGAGTGCCAGAATAATTATCACCAGTAAACTGTTTTTCAATTGATAAGGTAATTTATTCAAATAGATTAACACAGCAAAAACACCTAATAATCCGAAAACTGCCCCGCTTGCCCCGACATGAATAAAAGTAAGGGGTGCGAAAATATATGTAAATACATTGGCAAAAATTCCTGAACTCAAGTACACCAACAGAAAAGTTGATTTTTTTGTCCGTTCTTCAAGAAGTGAACCGATAATAACTAAGGAAATGCAATTGAACAACAAATGGTTAAAGTTACTGTGGATAAAAATCGGTGTAACCAGCCTCCACCATTCACCATTTGCAATTAGGATATTAACACCAATCATTTTCTCTGCTATCCAGCGGTTCGGAAAAATTGGCAAAGTAATGAATAGGAAAAATAAAATGTTTATACCAACTAATATAAAGATGACCGGATGTGTTCGAATAAAATTTTTCAATCCCCTACTTTGATACATGTTTGCACCTCACCATACCATTTGCTTTTTTACCCATACTTGTACATTATGTATATGAAAGAATGTGGAAAATAGAAGGTGGTCAAGTGATAAAAGGGATAGGAATTGATATTGTAGAAATTACCCGAATAAAAAAAGTTTATGAACATAATGAGCGAATTAAAGAGCGGGTATTGACAAATAAAGAACTACAAATCTTTGAACGATTATCTCCAAAACGAAAAATCGAATTTTTAGCAGGGCGTTTTGCCGCAAAAGAAGCCTTTTCAAAAGCATACGGTACGGGAATTGGAAGGGATTTATCTTTTCGTGACATTGAGATTGAGACAGATGCCAGGGGCAAACCTTATCTCGTTAATCCGATTGATTTGCGTGTCCATTTGTCAATTAGTCATAGCGACAACTATGCAATAGCTCAAGTGATTATTGAGGAAGAAGATTAAATTTTATTGCTTATTCGTTAATAGTTACAAGCTTCCGGCAACAAAGTGAATTCGAGTAGAATTTTCGGAATCAAGTAAAAGCCTATTAAGAGGTCCAAGCTGCACAATTCCGGTTGAGTTAGATTTAAAAGTGAAAGTGCCGGGTACACTTTGAGAGGGACAATTCTCGGTGAATTATATTTAATATGAAACGTGTCGGGTTCACTTTGATATCCATTTTAAGGCGAGAAAGCTTCTATTTTGGCGACGAGACTCAATCTCGTCACCATTTTGAGGTGTGAAATGCTTGTTTTTGGCGACGAGACTGGTTCTCGTCACCATTTTGAGGCGTGAAAAGCTTGTTTTTGGCGACGAGATCTGTTCTCGTCACCATTTTTGAGTGAGAAACGCTCTTTTTTGGCGACGAAACTCATTCTCGTCACCATTTTTGAGTGAGAAACGCTTGTTTTTGGCGATGAGCCTCGTTTTCGTCGCCACTTTTGGTTGAAAAAAGCTTGTTTTTGACGACGAGACTTGTTTTCGTCACCATTTTTCGGTGAGAAACGCTCTTTTTTGGCGACGAGACACGTTTTCGTCGTCGTTTTGAGGCGGGAAACTCTATTTTTTGACGACGAGCCCCATTCTCGTCACCATTTTTGAGTGAGAAACGCTTGTTTTTGGCGACGAGCCTCGTTTTCGTCGCCACTTTTGGTAGAGAAACGCTTGTTTTTGACGACGAGCCCCGTTCTCGTCACCATTTTTCGGTGAGATATGACCATTTTTGGCGACGAGATCTGTATTCGTCACCATTTTTCGGTGGGAAAAGCATGTTTTTGGCGACGAGATCTGTTCTCGTCACCATTTTGAGGCGAGAAACGCTCTTTTTTGGCGACAAGCCTCGTTTTCGTCGCCACTTTTGGTTGAGAAACGCTTGTTTTTGGCGACGAGACTCAATCTCGTCACCATTTTTGAGTGAGAAACGCTCGTTTTTGGCGATGAGCCTCGTTTTCGTCACCACTTTTGGTTGAGAAAAGCTTGTTTTTAACGACGAGCCCCATTCTTGTCACCATTATAAGCTTGAATCTCCTTTTTTGTCGGCGAAAACCCACCCGTCTTTGAAATGTTAAACTCAAGTAATGATCATCACTTCAGTAACTTCGAACAGCTGAATACCTGAATACCCAAAATGGATGTCCATTCTTTAGCATATTTGGAAAGTTTGTCTCATATATTCATATTGCAAGAATTAAGGAGACAAGACTTCTCCTCACATGATTGAAATAAAGGGGTTGGAAATATGAAAAAAGGCTGGATTTATCTATTTGCCGGACTGGTATTCGTTATGCTTTTGGCGGGTTGCGGTTCGAAAACGAAGGAAGAAGTCATCCAGGAATTGAATAAGAAAACCGAGGAATTAAAAGGATATAAGCTCGATGCCAAGATGACTTTAACAATGGGGAATGAGGCTCAAGAGTATCAAATTGAAGTGTGGCATAACAAACCTGAATTATACCGGGTCCATATGAAAAATGCCGAACGGGACCAAAGTCAAATGATTTTAAGAAATAAAGAAGGTGTATACGTACTAACACCTGCACTGAACAAAAGCTATAAATTTCAGAGCGAATGGCCGAAAAACAGCAGTCAACCATATTTATACGAATCGCTTGTACAAGATTTATTGAAAGATGATAACGCGAAATTGACTGAAACAGATAAGCATTATGTATTTGAAACAAAAACTCGATACCAATATAATAAAATGTTGCCTTTACAAGAAATTACGTTTAACAAAAAAGATTTTACACCGGTTTCTGTGAAAGTCATGGATTCCGATCGGAACGTGAAGCTTGCTGTTGAATTTTCAAAGGCAGAATTCAATGCAAAATTTGATAATGGTTCCTTTGATTTGAACAGAAATATGACCAGTGCCCAAATGGAAGCTCCTGTGAGTACTGTAGAAAAAGATGCAAATTCTGAGCTAACTGTAAAAATTCCAACAGAAGAAATTGCCGGAACTACACTCGTCGATGAACAGGAAGTCACTACATCTAACGGAAAACGTGTAATTTTAACATATGAGGGTGATAAAGCCTTTACCCTAATGCAAGAACATGTCGAAGTTCTTGAAACATCCAGTATGTCACCAACAGTCGTTAAGGGTGACCCAGTTGATTTAGGCTTCACGATAGGTGCATTGACGGACAATTCCCTGACTTGGACGGAAGGTAATGTTGAATATATGATAGCTTCCAATAATTTGACAAAAGAAGAAATGGTAATGTTGGCGAAATCTGTTCAAAATGTTTCTGTTGAGAAGTAATTTTATAAAGATGTAAGTTCATTTGATTGTTTTGATAATGAGTTGGTCAAACAGTTTCCAATCATGACAATATAATTTTTTTGTAAAGGGGTCTATCCTGAATTGGGCACCACAAACATCGAGAGTGCGTGTGTGAATTTTTCAGGGTGACCTCTTTATTCTTTACACAACTTCAATCAGTGGGGAAATCGATATCTCCTGCTGATTGCAAAAGGTCTGCGGAGCCTTCCCAATTTTTCTGTTCTATGATAACCATATACTGAATAATTTCATATTGTGGCTCAAAATTAAACCATATATATATTTTAACACATTACAGATTATAGAAAGTGACTGGAAAGGTATAAAAGATATTGGGTTTAGAAAAAAAATGTCCAAACTGAATGTGCAGCGGTCGAATTTTGCATAAAAACCGACTATTTTGGCTGATAATAGTGAGGAAGTGAAAGAAATGACTTTTCATTATGATAAATAAATGTTACTATGTATAAAGAAGCATAGTGAGTAGTTGGAGGTGTCTTTTGTGTCTGAATCCAGCGCAACACAAGAAATACTAGTGAACTTGCCGCAAAGTCTATTACTGGAGATGGATGGATTTATTAAACAAGAAAATGTGAATCGCGATGAGCTGATTTATCAAGCGACAAAAATGTTTTTACGTGAAAGGAAAAAAAGACACATTCGAGAATCCATGAGACGGGGATATATGGAAATGGCCAAAATTAATTTGACTATTGCATCGGAAAGCTTTCAGGCTGAATATGAGGCAGAACATACAGTTGAGAGACTAGTAAGCGGAGGATAAGCCTTTGATTGTTAAACGAGGCGACGTTTTCTTTGCCGACCTTTCCCCTGTCGTTGGTTCAGAACAAGGAGGCGTCCGTCCTGTTCTCATATTACAGAATGACATAGGGAATCGGTTCAGTCCAACTGTGATTATCGCAGCGATCACCGCTCAGATTCAAAAGGCAAAATTACCTACACATGTGGAAATCGATGCGAAAAAATACGGCTTTGAACGAGACTCGGTTATACTTCTAGAACAAATTCGGACAATTGATAAACAGCGACTTACCGATAAAATTACCCATCTGGATGAAGAAATGATGGAAAAAGTTGATGAGGCGTTACAAATCAGTTTAGGATTGATCGAATTTTGAATGAAAACAACAATGACGCTCTTGAATGAAAATCAGAGCGTTTTTTCATACATATGTTAGGAAAAAAACGGTAAAATTGTTTAGGACGTCCGAGTGGGAATCCTCCTCTATTCATTGAGGATTTGATGGGCGAAGGAAAATTCCGAAGAAAGTATCTGAAAGAGTTAAACACTCAATCAGTAGTGGTGTTTGGCACACCTGTGAAGTACCTACAACTTTGTAGGGGTTCCGAAACTCGTTATTTTAATGGCGGGTAGTTCATAGTGGGAAAGGTGTTCATTTCAATGTCTGTTCTGCCAAAAGGTAAGTCATCACGGCTTATCTTTTTTATTTTTCCCAAAGCAAAGTGGAAAGCCAAAATTGATTTACTCACTTTTTTCAATCATAATAAGGTAGTGCTGAAAATGTAATAATGGGAGTGAATACATTGGAGCAAACCATTGATAAACAATCGGAATTAATGAAACAAGTGGCAAAGGAATTAGCCATTAAGCTAACACAAGTAAAAAATGTTATTGATTTAACGAATGAGGGCAATACAATCCCTTTTATAGCAAGATACCGGAAAGAACGGACGGGTGCTTTAGATGAAGTTGTTATCCGTGATATCCTTGATCGTTGGAACTACTTGTTAAATTTAGAAGAACGGAAAGCGGAAGTTATCCGAATTATCGACGAACAAGGAAAATTGACGGAAGATTTGGCGGGAAAAATTGAGAACGCAACAAAACTGCAAGAGGTAGAAGATTTATACCGGCCATATAAACAAAAGCGCAGAACAAAAGCAAGTATCGCCAAAGAACGAGGATTAGAACCGCTTGCAAGTTGGATGATGACCTTCCCGGAAACAGGAGAATTGCGAGAGGAAGCCCGTCGTTATATTAATGAAGAACTTGACGTACATACAGAAGAAGATGCCATTACCGGAGCAAAAGATATTATTGCTGAAATGGTTTCAGATGATGCAGAGGTGCGGAAATGGATCCGTTTTGAAACGATGAAACACGGAATAATTGAATCAGCCGTTAAAGATGGAGAAAAGGACGAAAAACAAGTATTCGAAATGTACTATGAATATGAAGAACCTGTTGGAAAAATTGTTCCACATCGGATCCTTGCCTTGAATCGCGGCGAGAAAGAAGGAATTTTAAAAGTTTCTGTAAAACCTGATATTGAAAAAATCATCACTTACTTAAAGCAATCGTTTATTAAAAATGAGCGTTCACCGGTTGCTTCTGAAGTCATGCTTGCGATTGAGGACGGCTATAAACGGTTGATTCAACCCTCAATTGAACGGGAAGTTCGGAATGAATTAACGGAAAAGGCCGAAGAACAGGCAATCCATATTTTTTCTGAGAACTTGCGGAAATTATTACTGCAGCCCCCATTAAAAGGAAAAATTGTCTTAGGTGTCGATCCGGCGTATCGGACCGGCTGTAAATTAGCCGTTGTCGACGAAACAGGGAAAGTTCTTCATATTGATGTCATCTACCCGCATCCACCGGTGTCAAAAAAAGACGAGGCGGAAAATAAAGTAATGGGGATTATTGAAAAATATAAGGTTGAAATGATTGCGATCGGAAATGGAACAGCTTCACGTGAAACCGAAGAATTCATCGCCGATACTTTAAAAAAATTAGGTGGTAGTGATACCTACTATATGATCGTTAATGAAGCGGGTGCCAGCGTCTATTCAGCATCAGATCTTGCACGGGAGGAATTTCCTGATCTTCATGTTGAAGAAAGGAGTGCCGTCTCAATTGCCCGGAGATTACAAGATCCTTTGGCTGAATTAGTGAAAATTGATCCGAAATCAGTTGGCGTCGGTCAATATCAACATGATGTTTCCCAAAAAAAATTGCAAGAGTCGCTTACTTTTGTCGTTGAAACGGTCGTTAACCAAGTTGGCGTCAATGTAAATACGGCATCCTCCTCGCTTTTGCAATACGTCTCTGGCCTTTCCAAAACGGTAGCCAACAATATTAAAAAATATCGTGAGGAAAACGGGAAATTTAAAAACCGGGATGAACTGAAAAAAATTCCTCGGCTTGGTGAAAAAACATATGAACAAAGTATCGGGTTTCTCCGGGTTGTTGATGGAGATGAACCATTGGATCGGACAAGTATTCATCCCGAAAATTATCCGGTTGTTAGACGTTTATTGGAAAAACTAGGCTTTTCAACAACAGATATTGGCTCTGAGAAGCTTATTCAACGTTTAAATGAAGTCAATATTAATGATATGGCTGTTGAACTCGAGGTAGGAGAACTTACTTTAAAAGATATTTTCGATGCATTGAAACGACCGGAACGAGATCCGCGTGACGATTTACCAAAACCATTACTTAGAAAAGATGTATTAAAGATGGAAGATTTAAAACCAGGTATGGAACTTCAAGGAACCGTTCGGAACGTTGTCGATTTTGGTGCATTTGTTGATATCGGTGTTAAGCAAGATGGACTTGTCCACATTTCGAAAATGAGTAACCAATATGTTAAACACCCGCTTGATGTTGTTTCCGTCGGTGACATTGTAACTGTTTGGGTGAACGATGTCGATGTGAATAAAGGCCGGATTTCCTTGTCGATGTTAAAGGAAAGTTAAGAGGAAACGGTTTTTGTTCTTGATAAAGAATCATGCATAATCGAAAAGGAAGTCGTTTATTGTTAAATAAAAAACGTTACAGTCACATCATCATGGTCGTATCGCCAGTCACTGAAAAAGTCATTTATTGTCAACTAGAAAGCCCCTTCCGCAAATGTCATTCGGAAGGGGCTTTCATAATGATCTGCATGCCTACCGCAAATCTAATGGATTGCCCGGAACGATGGAAGAAGAAATTAAGAACAATTTTTTCTCATATAAAAATACCAGCACTGATTTAATAACTTAATTTGGTACCGATTTTTCTCTAAAAAAGCCCTTTGCATTTGTTTTTTGAACCAACTCGGCATTAACCACCCCTCCTTTTGAAAGAGGTAATCCTCACGATAATATTTTTGAAAGGAAATTGTACAAATCCACATAACCGAAAAATGAACGTTTATTCCAATTACCTTTTTTATTATTGCAATTCAGGATAGAATCTGTTTAAGGTCAGCTGATGGTACAGTTTTTTAAATGTGTGTATAATTTAATCTATGTTAAAATAGATTGTCAGTGAACTACTTTTATTAAAACACGAAACTTTATAGGTTATAGGTGAAATCAAAAATGAATGATCAGCAACTACAAAATTTAGTTGAAAAAATATCCCTAGAATATTTTAACAGGCAATTCAAACATAAAGCAGTTTTTAATAAAAGACTGCGGACAACGGGTGGAAGATACATACTACAGACCGGTAATATTGAAATTAATAAAAAATATTATGATGTGTATGGAGAAAAAGAATTAATCGGTATCATTAAACATGAACTTTGTCATTACCACCTTCATCAAAATAAAATGGGTTACCGACATAAAGACCAACATTTTAAACAACTTGCCAGTCAAGTCGGTGCTCCCCGATACTGTACACCATTACCTGAAACATTAGAAAGAAAACGGTCAGTGCAAATATATCAATATCAATGCTCTAATTGCGGCCTTATTTATAAGCGGAAGAGAAGAGTAGATACAAATCGCTTTGTTTGCGGGAAATGCGGCGGCCGGTTAGTAAAGGTAGACAAGTAAACATAAGAGGATAAAACAATTTTTTGTTGATGCTGCTCTAGCACCCTACTTTCGGCACTTGCCTCAGAAACTTTTGGTTTGATTTTGCTTTGTTTACAATTTTTATTGGCTTACTTATACTGCAAGTTTTAAATCAACCGAAAATATCAATTGAAATAATCGTTATTATTAGTACGGTGATTTTTACAGTCTGGCGAATTTGCTTGTTCCAATTGGAATTGACGTTACTATAGTAAAAATCTTTGTTGCATGTGTCGGGATGGTGGAAAAATGGAAATAAGGTGGGATTTATTATTATTGACATGTCCATTGATACTGACGTGGTATGCTCCAATTCAATAGGGAGAATTGGAACCCTTTTTCGATGAACAAGTTATTGAAGATGTCGATCGTTAGGAAATTGATTGCCGAGGGGGCTTTCTTTTATTTTGTCAACGTGGTATAATATAGATAATGCTTTTTCGAATGAACTTGAAATATCAAAAAGGAATAAATGGTTTGGCGTTCTTGGTGAAATCATTAAGAACTTAATCACACTGGATCGACTAAGGAGTCGTAAGGATGTATGAGAGGTAGGGCATACGTCGTTTAGGTTTTAAATAAAGGAATATTACCGCGGCAATTTATCTTGAGATATATAGTAAAAACAAGTTTGAACATATTCGTAAAGTATTTTAAGGCGCCTGAACGGGTGCTTTTTAAATTTTGCTTTAGAGGGAGAGATGGTGAAATTAATCAGGTAATTATTGGAAACAAATAAGCCTCTTTGGACATGGTGTTTTGCAGGATGGTAGCATAAAACTTGAAACTTCTTCTTCTCAAAACAATAAAAATTGGGTGCTTTTTTGGTTAATTTTTAATCTAACGGGGTAAGGCTATTTTTAAAAAGGAATGTAAAATGAAGGAAAATGTGTTTTTGGGGAGGTGTATGATAAATATTCGGAAATTAACTGTACATGAAGATTCTCCGATGGATGTGTTGTTACTAGCGGACCTTCTTACGAACATGTTCAGGAATATTTACAAAGGAGTATATTTTATACTTCAACTTAGAACAGCCGTGACTTTAGTCTTAGGATAGATAGTTTTTAAAAAAATTGGGATTGAAAGATAAAAAAGACGTTGACAGACAAATCTTAATAACTGATCGAGCATTTGATTTGCTTTTGTGCTTTTGTTAGGGGCAAAATAAAAAAATAAAATAGAGTGTTGACAAACAAAGTTAAACAAATTATAATAACAAAGGTCGAGTTGGTTGAAGGAATTAACTCTTTGCTATTCCGCAGTAGCTCAGTGGTAGAGCAATCGGCTGTTAACCGATCGGTCGTAGGTTCGAATCCTACCTGCGGAGCCATTTGTTATGGCCCGTTGGTCAAGCGGTTAAGACACCGCCCTTTCACGGCGGTAACACGGGTTCGAATCCCGTACGGGTCATTTAATAATTATTTTATTTTTGGTAATAATATCTTTGAAGGAAATATTGGGCTATAGCCAAGCGGTAAGGCAACGGACTTTGACTCCGTGATGCGCTGGTTCGAATCCAGCTAGCCCAGCCATTCCTTTTGTATCGAGAAAACTTCTAGTATATATTTGTATTATGAGTCATTAACTTAGTCGATAGAGTTAAAAGTTTCTATGAATCAGCTACGAGTTACCTTAGCACTTAGAGTTCTTCTGAAAATAGCGACTTTTGATGTAATAATGTAAATATAATAACGAGCCATTAGCTCAGTCGGTAGAGCACGGATGGAAATGCTTCTTTGAGTATACATCAGCGTACCGATCGAGCCGCTTCTTGAATAATCATACTGAGATCGGGACGTCGTAGATGCCCTAGTAAGGTAGAGGCTATTAATGTAATAATGCAAATATAATAATGAGCCATTAGCTCAGTCGGTAGAGCATCTGACTTTTAATCAGAGGGTCGGAGGTTCGAATCCTCCATGGCTCACTTTTTTATGATAAAACTATAGAAATTATAAATGCGGTCGTGGCGGAATGGCAGACGCGCTAGGTTGAGGGCCTAGTGGGAGTTAATCCCGTGGAGGTTCAAGTCCTCTCGGCCGCACTAAAAAGTAGTTGACAAAAACAAATAAGTTTAATATACTATAAAAGTTGCACTTGCGCCTGTAGCTCAATTGGATAGAGTGTCTGACTACGGATCAGAAGGTTATGGGTTCGACTCCTATCAGGCGCGTTATGTTTGAATCAATAATCAAAAACAGCTTATTTTGATCAAACAAATGGTTTTATGTGCGGGTGTAGTTTAGTGGTAAAACCACAGCCACGAGCAAAGCCACTATGAATTGACTACGAGTTGCCTCGACGCATAAACTTCTATGAAAAAACTAGGAGAGGAAGAGGCATGAAGAAGGCTGACTAGTTTAAGTGTGAATTATAATTTTAAAACAAAAATTTATATGCGGGTGTAGTTTAGTGGTAAAACCACAGCCTTCCAAGCTGTTGTCGTGGGTTCGATTCCCATCACCCGCTCCAAAATATTGAACCTTGAAAACTGAACAAGACAAAGCGTTTTAATAAACCATTTAAGTCAG
>ERZ1673768.13-NODE-13-length-68952-cov-21.483185_pt1 | contig 68952 bp, 59 predicted proteins | sample MGYA00580142_ERZ1673768 | MGnify/ENA primary metagenome ERZ1673768 (study PRJEB41219, sample SAMN04549649) | soil metagenome | isolation source: soil | place: USA: Texas, La Sal del Rey | collected 2008-06-23 ... | reverse complement strand
TGCGGGGCGCTCCAGTTTGTACGTCGCTAAGCGGGCGCTCTGCGCTTTTCTTATACGTTAAGAAAGGAAAAGTTTCTTTGAAGCATACGAATTCTACTTGTTGACCAAAAAAATTTAATCATCCACATGTGCACAAATTTTAATCAAACAGTATAATAATTGTTATCAACATGTGGATAAGTTAAAATGAATGAGATAAAACATAAATTGGATGATATATAAGAAATATTTTCGTTAATATAGTATAGAGATTGGTGCGACCGGGAGAGTATAATAAAATAGATTTAGTAAAAGGTGAGGAAAGCATGGATATAGATACAATTGCAGCGATATCGACTCCGCTTGGTGAGGGAGCGATTGGGATTGTTCGGATTTCGGGTCCGGAGGCAATAAATATTATTGATCAAATATTCCAAAGTCCATCAGAAAAAAAATTGCAAGAGGTAGCGTCTCATACGATCCATTATGGTCATATTTATGATCCTAAAGAACAAAAGACCATTGAGGAAGTAATGGTTTCGGTAATGCGAGCTCCGAAAACATTTACACGTGAGGATGTAGTTGAAATCAACTGCCATGGTGGTTTATTGTCCGTAAATCGCGTCCTGCAATTAGTATTAACCCACGGTGCCCGTATAGCTGAACCGGGTGAATTCACAAAAAGGGCATTTTTAAATGGGCGGATTGATTTATCACAAGCGGAAGCAATTATGGATTTAATCAGAGCAAAAACCGATAAAGCGATGACGAATGCGATTGGACAATTGGAAGGTCGGTTATCGAAAAAAATTAAGAGATTGCGGCAAGAGCTGTTGGAAGTTTTAGCCCAGGTTGAAGTAAATATTGATTATCCGGAGTATGATGATGTAGAAGAAATGACACATAAACTTTTTAAAGAAAAGGCGTTATATGTCAAATCAGAAATTGAGAAGTTGCTTGAGACAGCGAAGCAGGGAAAAATTTTACGGGAAGGAATAAAAACCGTAATTATCGGGCGGCCAAATGTCGGCAAATCTTCGTTATTAAACAGCTTTGTCCATGAAAATAAAGCGATCGTTACAGATATACCGGGGACAACAAGAGATGTGATTGAAGAATATGTAAATATTCATGGCGTCCCATTAAAGTTAATTGACACAGCCGGAATTCGTGACACGGAGGATGTGGTTGAAAAAATCGGTGTCGAACGGTCCCGGCAAGTGTTGCGGGAAGCGGACTTAATTTTATTTTTGCTGAATAATAATGAACCGTTGACAGAGGAGGACATTCATTTATTTGACACAATCGAGGGAATGGATGCGATTATTGTTGTCAATAAAGTAGACTTGCCTCAAAAAATCGATTTTAATGAGGTAAAGAGGAAGGCTCGCGGTCGGAAAATTGTCAAAATCTCGGTCAAAGATGATAAAGGAATTGAAGAATTGGAAACAATGATTTCAAACATGTATATGGCCGGTAATCTGGAAGCGGATGACTTAACATATGTATCGAATGCACGCCACATTGGGTTACTGAATCAAGCGTTGCAATCAATAAATGATGCATTAGATGGAATTGGGATGGAAGTTCCAATTGATATTGTCCAAATTGATATGACAAAAACGTGGGAACTGTTGGGCGAAATTATTGGTGAAAGTGTCCACGATGAATTAATTAATAAATTATTTTCCCAATTTTGTTTAGGAAAGTAGGGGAATGGAGGTTAGAAAATGCAAACATATGAAGCGGGAGAATATGATGTCGTTGTTGTAGGAGCCGGACATGCCGGATGTGAAGCGGCTCTAGCAACAGCGAAAATGGGTGCAAAAACAGCTTTAATTACGATCAGCCTTGATATGATCGCTTTCATGTATTGTAATCCGTCCATCGGCGGTCCGGCAAAAGGTATTGTTGTTCGGGAAATTGATGCTTTAGGCGGAGCAATGGGAAAAATCATTGATAAAACAGCCATTCAAATGCGCATGCTCAATACCGGGAAAGGTCCTGCCGTCCGGGCATTACGGGCTCAAGCAGATAAAGTATTGTATCAACAAGAAATGAAAAAAATGTTAGAAAATCAAGAGAATCTGGAATTAATCCAAGGAATGGTTGAACAATTAATTATTGAAGATGGTGAATGTCAAGGTGTTATAACAAAAACAGGAGCCATTTACCGTGCAAAAACGGTCGTTGTCACAACAGGAACGTTTTTACGCGGAGAAATAATTATTGGTGAATTAAAATATTCGAGCGGACCGAATAATCAACAACCTTCCATAAAACTTTCCGAGCATTTAGAACAACTCGGTTTTGATTTAGTTCGCTTTAAAACGGGTACGCCGCCACGGGTAAATGGAAATACAATCGATTATTCAAAAACGGAAATCCAACCGGGTGATGAACATCCGCGAACATTCTCTTATGAAACAATGGAGGAGATTACCAATCAATTGCCTTGTTGGCTAACGTATACAACAGAAGAAAGTCATAAATTAATTGATGCTAATTTACACCGCAGCCCAATGTTTTCCGGGATGATTAAAGGCAGAGGACCAAGATATTGTCCATCCATTGAAGATAAAGTTGTTCGCTTCCACGATAAACCGCGTCATCAAATTTTTTTGGAACCTGAAGGGAGAAATACAGAAGAAGTCTATGTACAAGGCCTTTCTACAAGCCTTCCGGAAGAGGTGCAACACGAATTATTAAAAACAATACCGGGATTAGAAAATGCAAAAATGATGCGAACCGGTTATGCGATTGAATATGATGCAATCATTCCAACACAGTTATGGCCGACTTTGGAAACAAAAGCAGTTAAAAATCTGTATACAGCGGGACAAATTAATGGAACAAGCGGTTATGAAGAAGCGGCCGGACAAGGATTAATGGCAGGAATTAATGCAGGCTTACGTGCGCTCGGCAAAACAGAAGAAGTGATTTTAAAACGGTCGGAAGCCTATATCGGTGTATTAATCGATGACCTGGTGACAAAAGGTACGGTTGAGCCTTATCGTCTGTTAACGTCAAGAGCAGAATATCGATTATTACTACGTCACGATAACGCTGATTTACGTCTTACGGATCTTGGATATAAGCTTGGGTTAATTAGTGAAGAACGGTTCCAACGATTTCTTGAGAAAAAAGAAAAAATTGACCGGGAAATAAAAAGGTTACATGCAACCAGAATCAAACCAAATGCAAAAACGCAAGAATTAATCAAAAGTATCGGCGGAAGTGAATTGAAAGACGGGATTTTGGCAAGTGATTTATTAAAAAGACCGGAAATGAAGTATGATTATCTAAAAAAATTAATCCCGGCAGAAGAAGAATTAACACCTGAGATTGAAGAACAAGTCGAAATTCAAATCAAATATGAAGGTTATATTAGTAAAGCTTTACAACAAGTTGAGCGGCTCAAGAAAATGGAAGATAAAAAAATCCCGCTCAATATTGATTACGATGCGATTCAAGGGTTGGCGAATGAAGCAAGAGAAAACTTAAAAAAAGTTCATCCATTAACGTTGGCTCAAGCATCAAGAATATCAGGAGTCAATCCGGCTGATATATCCATTTTACTCATATATTTGGAACAAGGAAAAATTGCCCGCGTAGCCAATGAGTAACAAAATGTTGCTCATTGGCTAAAGTGAAAACAACTTCCTCGGAAAGAGTGAGCAAATTGAATAGAGAACAATTTCTATCAGAATTAGAAAAGTTGCATATTCATTTAACGGATGAGCAGCTTCATCAATTTGAATTATATTATCAAACTTTAATTCATTGGAACGAAAAAATGAATTTAACAGCCATTACAGAAAAGGGAGAGGTTTTCTTAAAACATTTTTATGACTCTTTGACGATCGTTAGGGAATTTCCATGGTCACTGGCTGAAAATTTTACTGTTTGTGATGTAGGTGCAGGTGCCGGTTTTCCGAGTATTCCTTTGAAAATCGCCTTTCCTCATATTCAAGTTTCCATTGTAGACTCCTTAAATAAGCGAATAAATTTTTTAGAAGAATTAGTGACAACATTAAAATTAACAGATGTCCATTTATACCACGATCGAGCAGAAATATTCGGTCAAAATCCGCAACACCGGGAAAAGTATGACTTGGTAACCGCTCGAGCAGTGGCCAAAATGTCAATCCTAAGTGAATTTTGCTTACCTTTAGTAAAACCGGGCGGGTATTTCATTGCTTTAAAGGGAGCAAGTGGAGAAGAAGAATTGGAAGAGGGGAAAAAGGCAATTATGACGCTCGGAGGAAATATTTCCGGGGTACAATCTTTCATTTTGCCTTTTGAAAATAGTGAACGGACCATCATCCATATCCATAAAGCAAAACCAACACCAAAAAAATACCCGAGAAAACCGGGCGTTCCAACGAAAAATCCTTTATAATAAAAGAGACAAAACATGTTCTTTCATAAATTTACAAAATTTGATTCGAATAAGAAGGAACTTGGCGGGAAATAGAGAAATATGTATATAAGATACTACGGTTATTTTATGGATGGAGATATCATTTTTTGATCGGATCAGTTCTGACTAATGATAAACACTCTAAAAAGGCTTTACACTAGGTACAAGATGAATAATCATTTGAATAGCACAAATGTTCGCTAGGGAGTAAGTTTTTGTAGAAACATGTCTTTTTGGGTGCTGACGATATATTAAACAAGTTTCTTCAAGGCCAGGGAGTTTTAAAAGGATGGTGAAGAATAATGAAACATCCATTATCACGTATATTTGGGGTTACTGAAAAGTTGGAGACAAATATGGATGAAGAAAAAGAAACTTTATTAGAAGTTGACAGAGAGGAAATCGTTAAAGTTCCAGTCGAACAAATTATTCCTAATCGGTTTCAACCCCGAACGATTTTTGATGAAGAAAAAATTGATGAATTAGCACGGACGATTCATACACATGGGATGATCCAACCAATTGTCATTCGCCAACTGGACCATGATCAGTATGAAATTATTGCTGGAGAAAGACGCTATCGGGCCATAAAAAAATTAGGTTGGGAATATGTTCCTGCCATTATTAAAGATATGAACGATAAACAAACGGCTTCGATTGCTTTAATTGAGAACTTACAAAGAGAAGAACTGACACCGATTGAAGAAGCAATTGCCTACAATCAATTGATTGAAATTCATGAATTAACGCAAGAAGCTTTAGCTCAACGTCTTGGAAAAAGCCAATCGACGGTTGCGAATAAACTTCGGTTGCTCAAGCTCCCCCAACCAATTCAAGAAGCTTTATTGTCGAAAACGATTACTGAACGACATGCCCGGGCATTGATGCCACTAAAAGATGAAGAAAAACAGTTAAAGGTTTTTAACGAGGTAATCGAAAAAAATTTAAACGTAAAACAAACGGAAGAAAGAATTAATAAACTATTATCACAGGATGCGAAGCCGAAACCAAAGCGGATTTCTTTTAGTAAAGACGTCAGAATCGCGGTTAATACAATCAGACAATCTTTGCAAATGGTACATAAAAGTGGAATTAATGTTGACTCGGTTGAGGAAGAGCTCGATGATTTTTATCAAATCACCATTCGCATTCCTAAAAAGAAATCATAGATTAATAGAATTTGTTATGGAAAGAAAACGCGGGCGTCAGTGCAAAAAAAAGATACCATGTTTTCGGCTGCGATGCATTTATTGATAAAGTGATGGCTTTTTTTATAGGGAGTTTATGCTTTCTATGCTTTCCTTGTGTGCTAATCTGTAATTCTTAAAATTTCCAACTGGGCCGCATAGGGCATCTTTGTTGGAAATTTAAAACTTTCTTAACGTATATGAAAAGACTGCTTGGTTCAGTCTTTTTTTTATTGAAAATTTTTTTGTGAATCTTAAAAATATCAGTATTAGCCAATAAAACTACTAGAATGGTAAAATTTCATATGATTAAATGCCAATGATTATTTATAGAAATGAAAAGTTTTTTTCTCATTTTCATGGTAAAATAGAATAAGTTTTAAGTTTTAAGGTAGGTGAAACTGTGAGTAAGATTATTGCAATTGCTAACCAAAAAGGCGGAGTAGGAAAAACGACAACATCTGTTAATTTGTCTGCCTGTTTAGCTTATATTGGAAAAAAAGTATTGCTTGTCGATGTAGACCCACAAGGTAACGCAACAAGTGGGATAGGTATAGAAAAAGCTGATGTTTCAAAATGTATATATGATATTTTAATTGATGATGAAGATACGAAAAATGTTGTTCTTTCTACTCAAGTTGAAAATTTATTTGTCATCCCTGCAACGATTCAGTTAGCGGGAGCGGAAATTGAATTAGTACCAACGATTTCAAGGGAAATGAGATTGAAACATGCTCTATTACAAGTAAAGGATCAGTTTGATTATATTATTATCGACTGTCCTCCATCTTTAGGGCTATTAACCTTAAATGCATTGACGGCAGCAGATTCTGTCCTGATACCGGTGCAATGTGAATATTATGCCTTGGAAGGTCTGAGTCAGTTACTGAATACAGTTCGTCTCGTACAAAAACATTTAAACAGTGATTTAAAAATAGAGGGTGTTCTCTTAACGATGCTGGATGCCCGAACAAATTTAGGAATCCAAGTGATTGATGAAGTAAAGAAATACTTTCAAAATAAGGTTTTTAATACAATTATTCCAAGAAATGTCCGACTAAGTGAGGCACCGAGTTACGGTAAACCAATAATCATTTATGATCCAAGATCCAGGGGTGCAGAAGTGTACCTAGAATTAGCAAAGGAAGTGGTGGTGAATGGCTAAAGGTCTTGGCAAAGGGTTAGATTCTTTGTTTTCAAATGTAAAATTAGAAGAAGAAACCGTTCAAGAAGTAAATATTAAAGAATTACGACCAAATCCGTATCAGCCACGAAAAATTTTCTCGGATGAAGCGATTGAAGAATTAAAGCAATCCATTCTTGAACATGGTATCCTTCAGCCTTTAATTGTTCGCAAAAGTATAAAAGGATATGAAATTGTTGTTGGTGAACGTCGCTACCGTGCTGCGAAAATGGCGGGGTTGGACATCGTTCCGGTTGTTGTAAGAGATTTAAATGACCAGCAAATGATGGAATTAGCTGTATTAGAAAATTTACAAAGAGAAGATTTAACCCCCATTGAAGAAGGGGCAGCTTACCAAATGCTGATGGATCAGCTGCACATCACTCAAGAACAATTGGCAAAAAGATTGGGAAAAAGTAGACCGCATATCGCAAATCATGTTCGCCTACTTTCTTTACCAAAGGAAATTCAGCAGTTGATTATTGATGGTAAATTGTCAATGGGCCATGGTCGTGCACTGCTCGGATTAAAGAAAAAGGATAAAATAAAACCTGTTGTAGACAAAGTAATAAAAGAACAATTAAATGTTCGGCAATTGGAACAACTTGTCAACAACTTGAATAAAAATGTTCCACGTGAAACAAAAAATCAAAAAGAAAAGAAAGATATCTTTTTAATCGAACAAGAAACATATTTACGTGAAAGATTTGGAACAACTGTTAATATTAAACAATCAAAAAACAAGGGGAAAATAGAAATCCAATTTTTTTCTAAAGACGATTTAAACCGTATTTTAGAAATTTTGAATTCGGACTCGTAGAATAAGTCATGTATAGTGACTTATTTTTTTACATTAGGAACGGAAGGATGCCGAGAAATACCCTGTCAACTTCGGTAATTCATACGTTTCTTCATTTGAGAATTTTTTTATTCTATTATGGAGCGGAAAAACTATTTTATTTTTACAGATGGTAGAGATACGAAAAGATATGATAGTATAAAAGATACATTTATTCTTTTAAAAAATTTGTGGGTGAAATTATGGCATTATGGGGATCAATTGTCAATGTACTATTTATAATAATTGGTTCACTGATCGGGCGGTTATTAGCAAATATCCCTGAATCGATGAAAAATACGATTATGAAAGGGATCGGTTTAACTGTTTCCGTTTTAGGAATTCAAATGGGAATTAAAAGCAGTAATTTTCTATATGTTATCATTAGTATTGTTTTAGGCGCTATTATTGGGGAATGGTTATGTTTAGAGGAAAAATTAAATCAGTTTGGAATCTGGATTGAAAAGAAAGTTGGAGGGAAATCAAAAGGAAATATCGCCCAAGGTTTTGTAACGGCCACACTTATTTTTGTGATCGGAGCAATGGCGGTTGTTGGTGCGTTGGACAGCGGTATTCGTGGTGATCATCAAGTGCTTTATACAAAGGCGGTTATTGATGGTTTTACAGCAATTATGTTGACAAGTACGCTTGGTTTAGGTGTCGTTTTTTCCAGTATACCGGTCTTTCTTTATCAAGGTTTCATCGCTTTATTCGCAAACCAAATTAATCGGTTGATTCCCGAACAGGTAATGGATATTTTCATTTTGGAGCTGACTGCAACAGGGGGAATTATGATTCTAGCCATAGGGTTAAATATTTTAGAAATAACGAAAATTAAAGTAGCAAATCTGTTACCCGGTTTGATCGTGATTGCTATATTGGTATCAATTGTAGGCTTTTTTAAATATTAGTCAGTGGGGAATCGGTATCCCCACTGATAGGTAGATGGATAATTTCATTCTCCCACCTAAGCTCCCCTTCTTACTAAATGCCGGAACTTCTCCATTCGCACATTTAAACAGTATCTTCGTTCAAAGATAGTGTTTGTGCTTTAGACATTTGTTCAAAATGGTAAAGTAAACCGGCTTTATAAATTCCTTCTGCCATCGTTTTTGCTAAATTCATAACAAGATGTAATCTCGTGTTTTGTAATACAAAATACTCCATGAATCCACTGATATTTACAATTCCGGTCATATGAATATCACCAACAGCCGGCAATGTTTTATTAACACCCGCACCCGGTTTTAATGAACCGTTTTTAATATGAATAGTTCCCACATTTTTACTATGGCCTAAACAGGCATCGATACCGATAATAAAAGGATTATTAAAACGACTCTCAATCATATCCAGTTTTTCGGTCAAATTAATGGCATGAATAGGTTCATCCAAAGTTCCAAAAACATAAAAATTTCCTGGTAAATTTCTTTCCGTAACAAGACTGCCGACCAGTGGTCCCAGTGAATCTCCGGTTGATCGGTCCGTACCTATACAAATAAAAACAATTGGAACTGAAAAATCATTTGGTAAAAATGATAGTAATGCATTAGCGAGTTTGCTGGCTGCGAAACGATCCTGCCAATCTATTTTCAAATCACTTTTTCCTTTTATAAACCCGGTTCTAAACATATTTTCCCACCTTTACCGGTAATCATTTGTATTATAAGTTTAGTTAGATTTAAAGTTTTTTATACATGGAGGAACAAAATTGGGAAATTAATTTGTTTAAATTACTTATTGTAGAGAGGATTATGCTATAATTATTTAAATATGATGTAGCGTGTTTTTCTGATTGAATATCCTTTCTTGGGGAAAGAGTAATAAAATGTGGAGGAGTTTGAAAATGGAAGAGAAGACATTTCAGTTGAATGATATTGTTGAAATGAAAAAACAACATCCTTGTGGTACAAACCGTTGGAAAATCATTCGGTTAGGCATGGATATTCGGATTAAATGTCTAGGCTGCTCTCACAGTGTCCTTTTACCAAGAAAAGAATTTGTAAGGAAAATGAAAAAAGTCATTGATCATGCTGATTAATTTTCATGATGTAAATGTTAATTACCACGGCAATTCTTGTCATTATGAAAAGGTAATTTTTGATTGTCACCCAAAAAGGTTTTACATGAAATCCAGTATTCATTATAATTTGTTCTGTTCGATACTAGATTTTTCTAACCATTAAGTTTTGATCAGATGAAATCATATATTAGGAGTGAAATAAATGGCTTTAACAGCAGGTATTGTCGGTTTACCGAATGTTGGGAAATCGACACTTTTTAATGCAATTACCCAAGCGGGTGCAGAGGCAGCAAACTATCCATTTGCAACAATCGATCCGAATGTAGGGGTCGTTGAAGTTCCGGATGCCCGTTTAGATAAGTTGACAGAAATGTATCAACCGAAAAAAACGATACCAACGACGTTCGAGTTCACCGATATTGCCGGTATTGTCAAAGGAGCAAGTAAAGGTGAAGGATTAGGGAATAAATTTTTGGCTAATATTCGCCAAGTGGATGCCATTTGTCATGTTGTTCGTTGTTTTGATGATGAAAACATTACCCATGTGTCAGGCCGGGTCGATCCGCTTGATGATATTCAAACCATCAATCTCGAATTAATTCTTGCTGATATGGAAACAGTGGAGAAAAGGATTGCCCGTGTTGAGAAATTGGCAAAGCAAAAAAATAAAGAGGCTCAAGCCGAATATGAAATTTTAACCATGTTAAAGGAAACGTTTGAAAATGAACTTCCCGCAAGAACGATTGAATTCAATGAAGAACAACAAAAAATAGTGAAAGGTTTTCAACTTCTAACGATGAAACCTGTTTTATATGTTGCAAATATCGGGGAAGATGATGTTGCAAATGCAAATAAAAATAAATATTTCCAAGTAGTACAGGACTTTGCCGAGAAAGACCATGCGGAAGTTGTTGTTATTTGTGCAAGAATTGAAGAAGAAATTGCCGAATTAGAACCGGAAGAAAAAGCAGCATTTCTTCAAGAATTAGGTATTCAAGAGTCCGGATTGGATCAAATGATTCGAAAAGCTTACCATCTTTTAGGATTAGCGACATTTTTTACTGCCGGGGTTCAAGAGGTTCGAGCCTGGACATTTAAAAAAGGAATGAAGGCGCCTCAATGTGCCGGAATCATTCATAGTGATTTTGAAAGAGGCTTTATTCGGGCGGAAACGGTATCCTACGATGATTTAGTCGCATACGGATCATTTAATAAGGCTAAAGAAGCCGGAAAGGTTCGCTTAGAGGGAAAAGATTATATTGTCCAAGACGGAGACATTATGCATTTTCGGTTCAATGTATAAAATGGCAGGTTGAGAACGGTCTCGAAGCCAAATGAAGCTGTGAAAAAATGAAAAAAAGCATCGAGACCCGCTCTCGGAGTCAAAAGAATGGAGAAAAGACCACGACACCCGCTCTCAATCCCAAAAAAAGTATCGATTGACTTGAAAAAAGACCGGCTCTCGAGGACAAATGGAGTTGCGAAACAATGAAAAATGACATCGAGCCCCGGCCCTTTTTTTGCCCAGTTCACTACCCGCATCCGTCGACCAAGACAGAAAAAGCAGAATAAAAGCAAGTTTGGAGAGAATATTCAAACTGGGATTTTTAACGGATTTCCGAAAGAAGTCTCCCATCCTCAAGGAATGTGCAGGGCGTAGCCTAATGAGTAGGTGGGAGATGAATTTCGGTTGGCTTTAGCCAAAGGTTTTGATATAATTAGTCTTATATATAAAAAAGGATTGATATATCAATGAAATTGGATAGTAATAATCATTCAGTGTTCCTATTACATTATCATCTTGTATTGGTTGTAAAGTATCGCAGAGAAGTGTTCACCGATGAAATATCTGATTTTGCAAAAGATATGTTCATTGAGATCGGAAAAAAATACAACATTACTTTGACAGAGTGGAATCATGATAAGGATCATATCCACATCCTATTCAAAGCACATCCTAATTCTGAATTGTCGAAGTTCATCAATACTTATAAGAGTGCAAGTTCTCGACTGATAAAGAAAAACTTTCCTCATATCCGAAAAAGACTATGGAAAGAGATGTTTTGGTCAAGAAGCTTTTGCCTGCTTACAACAGGCGGTGCACCAATAGAAGTCATAAAAAAATACATTGAAAATCAAGGTCAGAAGTGAGGTGATTTGATATGGCCAAACAAAACAAAGCCTTCAAATTTCGTTTGTATCCGAATAAAGAACAGAAAATCCAATTAGCCAAAACATTTGGTTGTGTTCGCTTTGTCTACAATAAGATGCTGGAAGAACGTAAGGAAACGTATGAGAAATTCAAAAACGATAAAGAAACGCTTAAACAACAAGCATTCCCGACACCAGCGAAATACAAAGATGAATTTCCATTCCTAAAAGAAGTGGATTCTTTAGCTTTAGCAAACGCACAGATCAATTTGCAAAATGCTTATAAGAACTTTTTTGAAGGTCGTGCGGAGTTTCCTAAATTCAAAAGCAAGAAAAATAAACAATCTTACACAACCAATATGGTCAACGGCAATATTAAGCTAGAAAATGGTCATATCAAACTACCAAAAATCAAAAAGCCAATGAAAATGAACCGACATAGAGAAATACCTGCTGATTATAAAATCAAATCTTGTACTATTTCTAAAACAAATACAGGTAAATATTATATTTCGATTTTGACAGAATACGAGAAAGATATTCAGTCAGTAAAGATTCAAAAAGTAGTTGGCTTAGATTTTGCTATGGACGGTCTATATGTCGAGAGTGAACAGGGTGAGAAAGCCAATTACCCACGGTACTATCGACAAGCATTAGACAAACTGGCAAAAGCACAACGAATTCTTTCTCGCAGAAAAAAAGGTTCTGCACGTTGGGAAAAACAACGTTTGAAAGTAGCAAAGTTACAAGAGAAAATTGCCAATCAACGCAAAAATTTTCTTCACCATAAATCAAAAGAATTAGCATCAACCTATGACGCAGTTATCATTGAGGACTTAGACATGAAAGGAATGTCTCAAGCCCTCAATTTTGGAAAAAGTGTTCATGATAATGGCTGGGGTATGTTCACTACTTTCTTAGAATACAAGCTAAAAGAACAGGGGAAACAACTTGTAAAAATCGATAAGTGGTTCCCTTCTACTAAGAAATGTTCTTGTTGTGGCAAGGAAAAAGAAATGCCATTATCTAAACGTGTATATGAATGTTCTTGCGGTTTTGTATTAGATCGTGATCACAATTCAGCAATCAATATCAAAAATGAAGGATTACGCATATTAGCATAAAGAATAATAACTTTCGGAACGAGAGGGTAAGCTCGGTCAATTTCTTATCGTTAGATAGGATTACCCGAGAAGCCCCCACTTCAAGCGACCCGCAAGGGTGGTAAGTGGAGGGTAGTTCACTTACACTGGTGTGTTAATACACCAAGGAAAACTTATTATATCCCCAAATACCGTTTGGTTTAATTCAGGGATTTTTCTAGTGTATAATATAGTTAGAAATTAGGGGGGTATATGAGTTGTATGGAAATGCAGCAAATTTGGGAGAAATATGTCCTTGAAAATTCACTCGATTCATTTATAATTGATAAAACCATTATCGATTCTTGGCAACTTAGTAAAAAATTCAAAGTCAATCCTAAAGATGGAATTGGCAAACGATTTCTTACGACGAGCGATTTTCAAAAAAGATTAAGAGATCATGAGACGATGGTTTCTTTAGCAAAGAAAAGTTTAAATCGATTCCAATTTCTTTTGAAAAATATTGATTTTATTCTTGTGTTGACAGATGCTGACGGCTATATTTTATGGCAGTCAGGCAATGAGCATTTGAAAGAACATGCACGTGAAATCCGGTTTTCACAAGGATATCAATGGACAGAATCGATGGTTGGAACGAATTCAATTGGAATCGCTTTACGAACAAAAGAAGCAAATTTTATTCACGGATACGAACATTTTGCCAGAGCCTCGCACAACTGGAGCTGTGTCGCATCTCCCGTTTTTGGAGAAAATCGAGAAGTTGTAGGGGTAGTCGATTTATCAATGCCTGCACATTATCCGAAGAAAGAGAATTTTTTATTTACCGTTCAATTGATTGCGGAATTTATTTCAGAAGCATTGCAAAGGAAAGTATTTGAAGAACAGAAGTATATGTTACAATATTTTTCTAGTAAAAAACAACTAGGAATACTTTGCAACTCCTCCATGACCATTTTACACATATCCCCTGAACTAGTAGATGAACCTGAAGCCTATATTGGAAAAAAGCTAAGTGCTCTTCCAAATGAAAAATGGGAGATTGTAAAACGTGATCCTATTCGAAAAGAAGATACTTGTATCGGCTATTTTGTTTACGTTAAACATAGAATATTTAATCATCCTTTTAAGTTTCATTATGTTTCAGGTCGAAGCAAAACTTTTCATCAATTATTGGAAGAAGTACAAATTGTTGCACCAACTTCAGCTCCCATTCATTTATACGGTGAAACAGGGAGCGGAAAAGAAGTGTTAGCCAAAACAATCCATGAAAACAGTCCTTTTGCAGAGGGAAAACTAGTTTCAGTCAATTGTGGCTCGATACCGGAAAACTTGATGGAAAGTGAATTATTTGGTTATGAAAAGGGTGCTTTTACAGGAGCAAACCCAAATGGATATATAGGAAAAATCGAGCAAGCGAATAATGGTACATTATTTTTAGATGAAATTGAAGATATGCCTGTATCAATGCAATCAGACTTATTACGTGTTCTTCAGGAAAAAAAGTTAACTCGAATTGGTGGGACTAAAGAAATTAATGTAAATTTTAGACTCATTACAGCGAGTAATCAGGATTTAAAGGCACTTGTTAAGGCAAAGAAATTTCGAACAGATCTCTTTTATCGAATATATGTATGTCCCCTTCAGATTCCACCGTTAAGAGATAGAAAGGAAGATATACGAGAGCTTATCAAGTATTTTGAAAGCGCTAATTCTTGGTATCCGTTTTGGGAAGAAATGTTGGTTGAAGTTGCGGAACAGTATCCGTGGAAGGGCAATGTTCGCGAACTGAATAATTTCTTGGAAAGATGTCTTATTTATTACAGAGATCGCATCCCAACGAAGGAGCAGTTGATTCAGTTGATTCAGAAAGGGGGGTTAATCGAGTTTCAAGAGACAAGTGATACATTAAGTTTTAAGGAACAAATAGAAAAAGAAAACATTTATAATGCTTTAGTAAATAATAACGGAAATATTCAGATGGCGGCAAAACAACTCTCGATATCGAAAAGTACCCTTTATCGTAAAATAAAAAAATACAAGTTGGATTAAAATGAGAAAAAATGCGACGATTTGATACGATTGTCGCATTTTTATTTTTTTTGAGAATAAGAAAGTATAAAAATACAAGGAAGTAACTTTGGATTAGTTTTAATGTCCGGCTCCGAGCGCCAGCGACTAGTGCTTTTCTTATTATACATAAAACCGTCTCTATCCGTAGTTTTTCATTTTGGCACGCTTTTTGCAATATTAAACAGTGAAAACATCAATAAAAGGAAAAATTTGATGTTTTCACTTATAAAAAGAAATGACAAACTTAATTGGAGGAGGGTAGGGATCATGGAACAATTTGATCTAATTGTCATCGGAGCTGGTCCTGGTGGATATGTGGCAGCTATTCGGGCAGCACAAAAAGGAAAGCAAGTGGCCTTAATTGAAAAAGCATCATTAGGTGGCACTTGTTTAAATGTTGGCTGTATCCCGTCCAAAACCTTTTTACAACATAGTGAATGGATGGAAAAAATAAAAACAGCCAATCAGTTTGGAATTCTCTCTGAAGTAAAGCATATTGACTATGCGAGATTAGTAGAACGAAAAGATCAAGTAGTTGGAACATTAGTAAATGGCATTCAATATTTATTGAAAAAAAATAACATTACCTTGATTCAGGGGGAAGCGGTTGTAAAAGACAACTTGGTTGTTGTCGTAAATAATCAAGAGTTTAAGAGTAAAGATATTATCCTTGCTACTGGTAGTCGACCATTTGTTCCACCGATTAAAGGTTTAGACAAAGTGGCTTATTACACGACAGATAATTTCTTTGATTTAAAAAAACAGCCGACAGAACTTGTTATTATTGGCGGAGGTGTAATTGGAATTGAATTAGCCTTTGCCATGGCGCCATTAGGAACAAAAGTAACTGTTGTGGAAGTAGCGGATGACATTCTATTAACAGAAGACAATGAAGCTCGTAATGTAATAAAAAGAAAAATGGATCAACTAGGAATTCAATACTATACGAAAGTAACAATTCAAGAAGTAACAAATAATGAAGTAATTTTACAAAATCAAAAGATCCCTTATACAGAATTACTTGTAGCAACTGGAAGAAAACCTAATATTGAAATTGTAAGCGCCTTAAATTTAGAGCTGGATGAGAAGAAAAAATTTATTAAAGTAAATGGGAAATTTTTAACAAGTAGAAATCATGTGTACGCCATTGGAGATCTGATTGGGGGTTTTCAACTAGCACATGCAGCCAGCAAAGAAGGATTAACAGCTGTTTCGGCTATCCTTAATGAAAATCATTTACCATATAATCCGGATGAAATTCCTAGATGTGTATACACCCACCCGGAAATCGCCTCCTTTGGCCTAAGTGAAGAGCAGGCGAAATTAAAGGGTTATGAGGTTGTCACAAAGAAAATGTCCTTTCAAGGGAATGGGAGGGCAATCGCAATGGGTGAAACGGAAGGGTTTGTGAAAATCATTACCGAGAAAAAATATCACGAAATATTAGGAGCCGTTGTGGTTGGGGCAAATGCTACAGAATTAATTAACCAAATATTAGCCGTAAAACATTCAGAAGGTCGAATTGAAGAACTGGCTACACTCGTATATGGACATCCAAATTTATCTGAAGTTATCGGGGAAACGGCCGAAAGTATTTTATTTAAAGCTATACACGAATAAGGTTGAGGAGGAAATGCTATGGAAAAGAAGGATGCTTTATGGATTTATGAAAAGATGAACGATATTCGCTTATTTGAAGACAAAGTGCATGAGATTTTTTCTTCCGGGGAAATTCCGGGTTTTGTTCACCTATATGCTGGAGAGGAAGCAGTTGCAACTGGTGTTTGCGCACACCTAAATGATAACGATTACATTACAAGTACACATAGAGGTCATGGACATTGTATTGCCAAAGGTTGTGATTTAAATGGAATGATGGCCGAAATATTTGGCAAAGAAACCGGGCTTTGTAAAGGAAAAGGCGGCTCGATGCATATTGCTGATATCGACAAAGGGATGCTTGGTGCAAACGGCATGGTAGGTGGTGGATTTCCATTGGCTGTAGGCGCAGGGCTTCGTAATAAATATTTGAAAACAGATAATGTTGTTGTTTGTTTCTTCGGGGATGGTGCGGCTAATGAGGGGACATTCCACGAAGGATTAAATCTCGCTTCAATTTGGAAGTTGCCTGTCATTTTTGTCTGTGAAAATAATATGTTCGGTGAGGCGACCCCACAAGCGTATGCTTCGGCTTCGAAAACAATAGCTGAACGAAGCGTTGCCTATAATATGCCGGGTGTACGGGTAGACGGAAAAAATGTGTTGGAAGTGTATGAGGAGGCGGGAAATGCAATCGAGCGAGCAAGAAATGGTGAAGGACCTACTTTAATTGAATGTGTTACCTATCGTAATTATGGCCACTTTGAAGGAGACGAGCAAAAGTATAAAGCAAAGGATGGAACGGAAAAAGAGTTGGCAGATAAAGATTGTATTACGATTTTCCGTAAACAAGCCATTGAACTTAACCTCATGACAGAAAATGAAGCAGATGAAATTGAAAAAGCATCAGTGGAAAGAATTCAAGCAGCTATTCAATTTGCCAAAGAAAGTCCGCTACCAAGACCGGAAGCTTTATATGAAGATGTATATGCATAATAAATGAGAAAGGAAGTGTTGGAAAATGACAAGAAAAATAACGATGATGAAAGCAATTAATGAAGCATTGGATATTGCAATGGAACGAGATGAGAAAGTAATCCTTCTTGGTGAAGATATAGCTGGTGGTGCAACCGTTGAGCATTTAAACGGGAAAGGTGCCTGGGGAGGTGTATTTGGTTTAACAAAAGGTTTGGTTGAAAAATACGGAACAGAACGAGTAATTGATACGCCAATTTCTGAAATGGGATACATGGGGGCAGCTGTTGGAGCAGCGGCCACCGGATTAAGACCAGTTCCGGAATTAATGTTCAATGATTTTATTGGATTTTGTTTTGACACCATCCTTGCACAAGGCTCGAAAATGCGTTACATGTTTGGGGGAAAAGCAACAATACCGATGACGATACGTACAAATCATGGGGCAGGTGCATCTGCGGCAGCACAGCATTCCGGATCATATTACGGGATTCTTGGCTCGATTCCGGGAATTAAAGTTGTTGTTCCTTCTAATCCATATGATGCAAAAGGACTTCTTCTGTCCGCAATAGAAGCTGATAACATTGTTGTATTCTCTGAAGACAAGACGCTTTATGGTCTAAAGGGGGAAGTTCCTGAAGGGTATTATACAGTTGAAATTGGAAAAGCAAAAGTAAAACGGGAAGGTACAGATTTAACAATTGTATCCATTGGAAAAATGTTGTATGTTGCCGAAGAAGTTGCCGATCGACTAGCAGAGGAGGGAGTTTCTGTTGAAGTAATCGATCTTTTGACAGTAGCTCCGTGGGATCAAGAGACGGTTATTCATTCTGTTAAAAAGACAAATCGCTTAATCGTAATTGATGAGTCTAATCCACATAATAATACCGCTACTGATATTGCAAGTGTCGTTTCTGATAAAGCTTTTGATTATTTGGATGCACCGGTTAAATGCGTTTGTGCACCAAATACACCTGTTCCATTTGCCAAAAACCTGGAAGAACTATATATTCCGAATGCAGATAAGGTGTTAAAAGTGGCGGATGACATTATTTTTGATTTAAAAAACCGAACTCTCGTTTAAGGTGGTGAACAAATTGTCTACAGAAATTTTAATGCCTAAGTTAGGGTTAACCATGACAAGTGGAGTAGTTGATGAATGGATAAAAAAGGAAGGGGAACCTGTTCAAAAGGGGGAACACGTTTGTACCATTAGCTCAGAAAAGTTAACGGCCGAAGTCGAAGCTCCTGCTGACGGGATCTTAGTAAAAATAATTGTAGCAGAGGGGGAGGAGGCAGACGTTAAGGAACCCATCGGTATTGTGGCTCAAGAAGGAGAAACAATTGATACACAACAACCTGAAGAAACTGTCTCAAAACCAAAACAAAATCAAAGGGTACAAGAACAACTTGTTCCGGTGTCTGCTAAAAAACCATTGGTATCTAATGGTGAACGTATTTTCGCAAGTCCGCTAGCAAGAATATTAGCCAAGGAAAAAAATATTGATCTCACTCTTATAAAAGGTACAGGTGGGAATAACCGAATTACAAAAAGGGATATAGAAGCATATGAGCATTCAGCTACAAGAGAGGTAGCATCTACCACCGATGTAGTTGCTTCATCAAAGAGTACAGCTAGCCAAAACATGGGTGCCGGGCTGACAGGTATGCGTAAAGTCATTGCTAAACGAATGAAAACTAGTCTTGACCAAACGGCACAGTTGACCATTCATCGAAAAGCGGACTTAACTGCATTTATAAAGTTTAAAGAGGAAATAAAGCGTCATCTTTCTGATACAGAAATTGCCGGAAGTCTGAGTCTCACTGTTTGCGTTTCAAAAGCTGTCATCCTTGCTTTAAAAGAGTATCCTGAAATGAATAGTTGGTATGAACCGGATACAAATGGATTCCAAACTTTTGATGAAGTTCATCTTGGCATAGCGACCGCTTTATCCGATGGGTTAATGGTACCCGTTATAAGAAATGCCCATCAAATGAGTTTAAAAGAATTAAGTGGTGCCATTACAAAAGTTACTCAGGCTGCTCGCGAAGGAAGCCTTGCAGGCGAACTCGTTACCGGTTCCACTTTTACAATAACAAATCTAGGGAAAAGTGGCATCGAGTATTTTACACCAATATTAAACACGCCTGAAACGGGTATTTTAGGTGTGGGAAGTCTTCAAGATAAACTTACTTTAAATAACGACGGTCAAGTCATAACAACAAAAGAATTGCCACTAAGCTTAACTTTCGATCACCAACTAATTGATGGAGCTCCGGCTGCAGAATTTTTAGGGAGAATCGTCTCATTTATAGAAAAACCTTATTCACTTCTTTTATAAAAACATACGAACATTAGTAGTACTGACCAAGGCCATGGTTTGGGCTGTTTAAAAAGTAGCTTTCAATGACTAAACAGATAAAAAGTAAAACCCAAGAATGCGGTTATTTCAACATTCTTGGGTTTTAAATTTATAAAAGTCAAAATGGACAGCCCCTTCCCTTCGATTAATGAAAATTTTCAACAGTTCATTGCAGAATTGTCTAGGCTGTGTTATAATTATGAATCGTGAGTAATGAAGATTGCTCCTTGCTCAAATTTTTGAGCCGTTTAAGTCCAAAAGGAGGTGAATAGTGATGAGAAAGTACGAAGTTATGTACATCATCCGTCCAAATATTGATGACGAATCAAAAAAAGCGGTTGTCGAACGTTTTAACAAAGTTTTGACAGATAATGGTGCTGAAATTACTGAAACAAAAGATTGGGGTAAACGTCGTCTTGCTTATGAAATTGAAGATTATCGCGACGGTTATTACCAAATTATTAATTTTACAGCTGAACCACCTGCCGTTCAAGAATTTGACCGTTTAGCAAAAATAAGTGAAGATATTATTCGTCATTTAATCGTTAAAGAAGACGAATAAGTTTTAATATATGTAATGGAGAATGTTTCACGTGAAACATTCTTGTCCAAGGGGAGTTGATTCTGATGTTAAATCGTGTGGTATTAGTTGGCCGCTTAACGAGAGATCCGGATTTAAGATATACACCAACTGGAGTTCCGGTTGCAACTTTTACACTGGCTTGTAATCGTCCTTTTACGAATCAAAAAGGTGAACGTGAAGCTGATTTTATTAATTGTGTTGTTTGGAGAAAACCGGCAGAAAATGTCGCTAATTACTTGAAAAAAGGAAGCTTGGCAGGGGTCGATGGACGTATCCAAACAAGAAGTTATGAAGCCCAAGACGGAAGAAAAGTTTATGTAACAGAAGTAGTTGCTGAGAGTGTTCAGTTTTTAGAACCAAAAAGTTCTTCCAATCGGGAATATCAAAGTTCTCCGGCGGGAGGATATTCGGGCTATGATAACCCATTTGGATCTAACAATCAGAATCAACCGAAGAACCCTAGCCCGGCAGGAAATGACGATCCGTTCTTTGATAACGGACAACCTATTGATATTTCTGATGATGATTTGCCGTTTTGATAAGGCAGTTAATTTGAGCGAAAAAATGATGAAAGGAGTGTTATAAATGGCTGCTGGTGGCAGAAAAGGTCGCGGTAAACGTCGGAAAGTATGTTATTTTACTGCGAACGGAATCACTCACATCGATTACAAAGATGTTGATTTGTTGAAAAAATTTATTTCTGAACGTGGAAAAATATTGCCTCGTCGTGTAACAGGAACGAGTGCAAAATATCAACGCATGCTTACAAAAGCAATTAAGCGGGCACGTCAAGTTGCATTACTTCCTTATGTTGCGGAAGATAAATAAAATAGAAGTAATGATACTTAAAGCGGCAAAGATGAACCTTTGCCGCTTTTCTTATACAAGTTTAGTTGAAGGAGAAGGTAATTATCGTTAAAATAAATATATATATTTTTATATAATATGTAAAAAAACACGAGTAATACAATTGTTGGTGCGGAGGTCAGCCGGGTTCTTTCTAAAATATTATTGCTTTTAATTTAAAAATTATATAGGTAATAAGCAAATCGCCACTTGCTTCAAGTCAGACTAGGGTATTAACCTATGTAGCTATAATGCTTTATAGGGAAATCAGATAAGCCCGCAACTAACTGAGTTACTATATCAGCGATTCGTAAAGAGGTGTTTAGGTGAAAGCAAAGGAGTTAACTGAAGGGGCAATAAGTTTAGCGATTTATATCATTATTTTACTTATGTTTTTATATTTACCTTTTTTTGGTGGACTATTCACTTTTGTATTGCCGTTCCCTTTCCTTTATTATACGGCAAAATATAATTGGAAAGCCGGTTTGCTGTTTTTTACAGCTTCGGTCATTTTAACATTTATAGTTGGAAGTTGGATTGCTTTACCGATTCCTTTTTTATATGGTTTTGTTGGTTTCGTGTTAGGTTGGAATATTTATCATCAAAGAGAAGCACTGATCACTTTTTCAACATCCACTTTGGCTTTATTATGTAGCGTTGTTGTTGTTTATATTATATCCGCGACATTATTCGATATGAACTTCATAAAGGAAGCACAAACTATATTTAAAGAAGTGATGGATCAAACCATTTCTATGTTTAATTATATGGGGGAAAATACGGATCAAATCAAAGAACAATTGACCGAGGCTTATGATTTAATCATATCTTTACTTCCTTCATTATTAATTTTGTCATCGGCTTTAATTGTTTTGATTATCCAGTTCATTTCCTATCCGATTTTAAAAAGGTTTGGAATTCATGTAAAAGCTGCAAAACCATTCAGGGAAATCACATTACCGAAAAGTTTAATATGGTATTTTTTAATAACTACTTTTTTATCTTTTATAGTTGAGGCAGAGAAAGGTACTTTTTTGTATAATGTATTTATAAATTTATTGTATTTGATTGATATACTATTTGTCCTACAGGCAATTACATTTATTTTTGACTATTGTTATAAAAAACGGATACATAAAGCATGGGCTATTGTTGTATCAGTATTTATTATGCTGAATCCGGTCTTTAATCAATTAGCCAAAATATTAGGTATTATTGATTTAGGATTTGAATTACGTAAACGGATACAATAATAGAAGTTTCAAGCATTCAGTTTTAAAGTTCCACTTAGTTTTTAAAAATTTAGGAGTTGGAGCGTATGCCAATCTTTTTGCAAACAAACGGAATGAAAAAAATATTGATAGGATTTTTTTCTGTCATATTCCTGTTATTATTAATCCTTGCTATCTATAATTGGTGGTTAAGTGCAATATCAATAATAATCTTGCTTTATTTTTTTTATTTATTAATAAAACAAAGTGTAAAATTTCAAAAAGAAGTAGATCACTATATATCACTTCTTTCCCATCGCGTAGAAAAGGTTGGCGAAGAGGCTTTATTACAAATGCCAATTGGAATTTTGCTGGTTGATGAAGAATACACGATCGAATGGGCAAATCCTTACATGTTATCTGTTTTCCAAGAAGAATCTCTGATCGGTACATCGGTTTATGATATTGCGGATGAACTTATACAAATGATGATCCAAGAAAATGAGAGAAAAATTATTACACTCCATGAGCGGAAGTATCGTGTTTTCTATAAAAGAGAAGAAAAACTACTTTATTTTTTTGATATTACGGAACAAGCATTAATTGAACAAAAGTATGAAGAGGAACAGCCAGTGATTGCCATCATATTTTTAGATAATTATGATGAAGTTACACAAGGAATGGATGATTTAGCAAGGGGGAGCTTAAACAGCCGGGTTACTTCTTTGTTGAACGAATGGGCAAGTCAGTATGGGATTTATTTAAAAAGAGTTTCCGGAGATCGATTTATCGCATTTTTTAATGAAAAAATATTAGCAGTGTTAGAAAAAGGAAAGTTTTCAATTCTAGATAATATCCGGGAAATGACGGCAAAAAATAATTTACCGCTAACATTAAGTATTGGTGTCGGTGCAGGGAGTTCCTCGCTTCCGGAACTTGGCAGCTATGCACAATCAAGTCTTGATTTGGCGTTGGGACGTGGTGGTGATCAGGCAGCCATAAAACTCCCAAACGGAAAAATAAAATTTTACGGTGGAAAAACAAATCCGATGGAGAAACGAACCCGGGTACGGGCGAGAGTTATTTCTCATGCATTAAGTGAACTGATTCAGGATAGCGACAGAATTTTTATTATGGGCCATAAATATCCGGATATGGATGCAGTTGGTGCAGCGATTGGTATATTAAAAATTGCCCAAATGAATCAAAGAGAATCTTATGTTATACTAAATGAGCAAGAAATTGATTCCGGAGTAAAGAAATTGCTCAGTGAGGTGAAGCAAAAGACGGATATCTACAGTCATTTTATTTCACCGCAAGAAGCATTAGAAATAAATATGACAAATGCCTTGCTAGTGATAGTTGACACTCATAAACCATCCTTAGTTATTGAAGAAAAATTAGTCAATCGTTGCGAGCGAATTGTTGTCATTGATCATCATCGCCGCAGTGAAGAATTTGTCCAAAATCCTTTGCTTGTCTATATGGAACCATATGCTTCATCAACATCTGAATTAGTAACAGAACTGCTTCAATATCAACCGAATCGGAAAATTGATATTCTTGAAGCGACTGCATTACTTGCGGGAATTATTGTCGATACAAAAAGCTTTACTCTACGTACCGGTTCAAGAACATTTGATGCAGCTTCATATTTAAGAGCAAAGGGCGCTGATACGGTTTTAGTCCAAAAGTTTTTACGTGAAGATTTAGATACTTTTATCAAGCGGGCAAAACTTGTTGAAAAAGTAGAATTTTATAAAGAAGGAATTGCGATTACAAAAGGAGAACCATCCGAATCTTACAACAATGTTCTTATCGCCCAAACGGCAGATTTATTATTAGCGATGGAAAATGTAGAGGCTTCCTTTGTTATCTCAAAAAGACCGGATGACATGGTTGGCATTAGTGCACGCTCCTTAGGAAAAATAAATGTACAAATTATTATGGAACAGCTGGAAGGAGGAGGCCACCTGACCAATGCGGCTACACAATTGAGGGATATAACAATAAATGAAGCCGAAAAACAACTGAAAGCAGTGATTGATAGTTATTTAGAAGGAGGGAATCAATCATGAAAGTTATTTTTCTAAAAGATGTAAAAGGGAAAGGCAATAAAGGTGATATCAAAAACGTGGCTGACGGTTATGCACAAAATTTTTTAATCAAAAATGGTTACGCCATCGAAGCGACGCCGGCAAATATAAAGTCTCTTGAAGCGAAAAAACGGAAGGAAGAAAAAGAAGCACAGAAAGAGTTGGAAGAAGCCAAGCAACTGAAGGAAAAATTAGGGAAATTAACTGTTGAAATTGGTGCAAAGTCTGGTGAAGGCGGTCGACTTTTTGGTTCGGTTACATCAAAACAAATTGCGGAACAACTACAAAAGCAACATGGGATAAAATTAGATAAACGGAAAATTGAATTGGAAGATGCCATTCGTGCTCTTGGATTTACCAAAGTTCCGGTTAAATTACATCCGGAGGTTCAAGGTACATTAACCGTTCATGTAAAAGATGAAAATTAATATAAGAATAAATTGATTTACGTCATACAGAATAAATTTTTCCATCGAAATCAAAAAACGGTCATGATAAAATGATATAAGGAAATATTACGGCTGTCTCAAGACTCAGACCTTTAAGTAGTAACCTATACAATGAGGTTGTATTGAGCAGCCTATTTCTATTTGAAACCAGGATCTTAATCATAAAAAAAGAATTTAACAGTAATTCGTGCATAAAAAAGAATAGAGGCAAGCTTACTTCAAAATGACGAATGCCATAAGTTCGTATCCTTGTTGTTTTGTACGTATCAAAAGGAACATGGACAAGCTTCTTTGTGCACATATAATTTCAGTCTAAAATTTTCAACGCCGTCCATTGGCATCCTTGGTCGGAAGGAATTCGTTCTTCCCAAAAATAAAAACAACAATATTTGGAGGTTTGAAAAAGCAAATGAATGATTTGTTAATCGATCGAACTCCTCCTCAAAATATTGAAGCAGAACAAGCTGTCTTAGGTGCTATTTTTATAGAACCTGAGAGTTTGATTTTTGCCTCTGAAAATTTAATACCGGAAGATTTTTACCGAAGTGCTCACCAACGAATATTTTCCGTTATGTTGAAATTAAATGATCTGGGCAAACCTGTAGATGTTGTAACGGTATCCGAGGAATTAGCAGCTTCCAATCAATTGGAAAATGTAGGTGGTATTTCTTATTTGATGGAATTGGCAAATTCGGTACCGACTGCTGCCAATATTGAATATTATGTTCACATTGTTGAGGAAAAATCTTTATTACGTCGTCTTATTCGAACCGCCAGTGAAATCGCGCAAGAAGGTTATACACGTGAAGATGAGGTAGAAATTCTTTTATCGGAAGCAGAAAAGCGGATACTTGAAGTAGCGAACCGCAAAAATACCGGAGCTTTCCAAAATATTAAAGATGTCCTGGTAAAGACCTATGATCATATTGAGCAACTCCACAGTAGAAAAGGGGAGATTACCGGAATCCCAACCGGTTTTAATGATCTTGACCGAATGACTGCAGGATTTCAACGCAATGACTTAATCATTGTCGCTGCACGTCCATCTGTAGGGAAAACCGCTTTCGCCTTGAATATTGCTCAAAATGTGGCGACTAAAACGGATGAAAATGTGGCAATCTTCTCCCTTGAGATGGGGGCGGAACAGCTTGTCATGCGGATGTTGTGTGCTGAAGGGAATATTAATGCACAAAATTTGCGTACAGGTGCATTAACCGATGAGGATTGGAAAAAACTAACGATGGCAATGGGAAGTTTATCAAATGCCGGTATTTATATTGATGATACGCCCGGAATTCGTGTTCAAGAAATTCGTGCCAAATGCCGTCGCCTAAAACAGGAACAAGGTTTAGGAATGATCGTTATTGACTATTTGCAATTAATTCAAGGAAGTGGCAGACGTTCGGATAACAGACAACAAGAAGTATCTGAAATATCCCGTTCATTGAAAGCTCTCGCCCGTGAATTGGAAGTACCGGTCATTGCCTTGTCACAGCTGTCCCGTAGCGTTGAACAACGCCAAGATAAACGACCGATGATGTCAGATATTCGGGAATCAGGAAGTATTGAGCAGGATGCTGATATCGTTGCATTTTTATACCGTGAAGATTACTATGATAAAGAATCTGAGAACAAAAATATAATTGAGATTATTATTGCAAAGCAGCGGAATGGTCCGGTCGGTACGGTACAATTGGCGTTCGCAAAAGAATTTAATAAATTTGTTAATTTAGAAAGGCGATTTGATGAAACAGCCATTCCACCGGGAGCTTAAAAATTCAGGCTCCCTTTTTTATACAAAAAAATCCAGGAAATCATCTTTTAAACAAGTTTTATAATCCAGATCGGGTCAATCGGCGCTTTTTAAGGATTATCGCCTTTTTTACGAACATTAATAAGTTATATGTACTAATTTATTCGTATTTTACATTGACATTTTACAGAAAAGTGATACACTAAATTGTTGTAAGGTACGTATAAAATTCTTGGAGGTGTCCAAATGGCATCAGTCGTTGTCGTTGGCTCTCAGTGGGGCGACGAAGGAAAAGGAAAGATAACTGATTATTTGTCGGAAAATGCGGAAGTTGTTGCACGCTATCAAGGTGGAAATAACGCAGGACATACAATAAAATTCAATGGTGAAACATTTAAATTGCATTTAATTCCATCCGGGATTTTTTATAAAGAAAAGATTTGTGTCATCGGGAATGGGATGGTTATTGATCCGAAAGCTTTAGTAGAAGAATTAAAATATCTCCATAATCGCAATATTTCAACGGACAATTTACATATAAGCAATCGAGCACATGTCATCTTACCTTATCATATTAAGCTGGATCAGGTGGAAGAAGAAGCAAAAGGGGAAAATAAAATCGGAACGACGAAAAAGGGAATTGGACCGGCTTATATGGATAAAGCAGCCAGAGTCGGAATCCGGATTGTTGATTTATTAGATAAAGATGTATTTAAAGAAAAATTATCTCGTAATCTCCAAGAGAAAAATCGACTATTTGAAAAAATATATGAAACAGAAGGATTTACATTAGAAGAGATTTTAGAAGAATACTATGAATATGGGCAACAGATTAAACAATATGTGTGCGATACCTCTGTTGTACTAAACAATGCAATAGATGAGGGAAGACGTGTATTGTTTGAAGGCGCACAAGGTGTGATGCTTGATATTGATCAAGGCACCTATCCTTTTGTTACCTCTTCTAATCCGGTCGCAGGCGGTGTGACTATCGGTTCCGGTGTTGGACCGACAAAAATTGACCATGTTGTTGGTGTAGCAAAAGCATACACAACAAGAGTCGGCGATGGGCCATTTCCGACTGAGCTTTTGGATGAGATAGGCGATCAAATTCGTGAAGTTGGCCGTGAGTATGGAACAACGACAGGACGACCACGCAGAGTCGGTTGGTTTGACAGCGTTGTTGTTCGTCATGCGAGAAGAGTCAGTGGCATAACCGACCTATCTTTAAACTCCATTGATGTCTTAACGGGAATTGAAACCGTGAAGATTTGCGTTGCCTATAAGTATAAAGATACCATCATTGAGGAATTTCCGGCGAGTTTGAAAGTTCTTTCCGAATGTGAACCTGTTTATGAAGAATTACCGGGTTGGACGGAAGATATAACCGGGTGCAGAACATTGGATGAACTGCCGGAAAATGCACGTCATTATGTGGAACGTGTTTCCCAATTAACCGGGATTCCGCTATCGATTTTTTCTGTTGGTCCTGACCGCACACAAACCAATTTAGTACGAGGCGTTTATCGATAGTATATCTGTCTCTTTGAACAGCCGGCGCCTATAAGGGATAAACATGCTTGATCAATGAATGGTCAAGCATGTTTTAAATAAGTGCACAAAGATGTTCAAGCAGTACATTGCAACCTCGCCATTCACTGTCCCCACAATAAATCAAAGATCTATCTTCTCGCTGAAGTAACTTTTTTGTAATAAAAATGTAATTTTGAACCCGATTAAATTCCAAACGATTCAAAAGAAAAAACATAATAGATAAAGGCAAAAAAAACATAAAAAATTTTTATGAAAGAAAAACGACTTCACAAACCATTTTCCATTATTTCCCACCATTTATACAGTTGCATTACAAAAATGGGCGTTCCGGCAAATTATTCAGCTTTTATGATAAATTAGTAAATAGAGAATTGAATTTTGATAATTTTCTTCAATATCTATTTGACATCCACAAATAGGTTATAGGAGGTACAGAATGCAACTGAAAGAAGGTTGGCAGAAAATATCTGTAAAGGCAGGGAGCTTGAAGGATCAACAAAGGCAGACGTTTAAACGAACGATTTTAACAACCATTGTTATATCGACAATCTCCACAAGTACGTCAATCGCTACAGCAAAAGAAACAGCCAAATTACAAAAAGTATATCATGTTTATATAAATAACAATTATTTAGGCACTGTATCTGATAAAGAAAAAGTCGGACGTTTCGTTAATCAAAAAATGAGTGAAACACAAAAGCGATTTGAAGGATACCAATTAGCATATAAAAAAGATGACCTCGCTTTTGTCCCGGAACAAGTTTTTACAGCTTCTGTTGATAACGAGAAAGATGTTATTAGCAAAATACAGGAGAATTATGATGTAGCCGTAGAAGCCGTTGCTGTACAAATTGACGGTAAAACTGTTACATATTTAACAGATGAAGAAAAAGTGAATGAATTAATAGAAAAACTTAAACTCACTTATATACCACCAGAACAGCTAAAAGCATTAGAAACACAATCGAATGAAAATTTACCTGAATTAAAAGAAGGAGAAACGAGAATTACAGATATTTCATTGAGTACAAAATTAACCTATGTACATGAGGAAATTGATCCCGCCCAAGTAACATCAGTTGATGAAGCGGTAAATTTATTACAAAAAGGAATCGAGAAAGCGGAAAAATACATTGTAAAAGAGGGAGATGTTTTAGGGACAATCGCGGAAAGTCATGGATTGGATCTAAAACAGCTTCTTGATCTAAATCCGGGTTTAAATGAAGATTCCATCATTCAAATTGGCGATGAGTTGAATGTAACCGTATATGAGCCATATGTGAAAGTAAATGTGAAACAAGAAAACATGTCTTTACAAAAGATTCCATATGAAGTTCAAATTGTTGAAGATGAAACAATGTATAAAGGGGACGCAAAAGTAGTTCAAGAGGGCGTCGAAGGAGAAAAGATGGTCCGTTCCATTATCACATTACAAAACGGGACAAAAATTGGAGAAGAAATTGCTGATGAAAAAGTCATTAAAGAACCGGTAAACAAAATTATTCATCAAGGTACGAAGGTCATTCCTTCAAGAGGAACCGGGCAATTTGCCTGGCCAACAAATGGAGGCTATATATCCAGTCATTTAGGTTACCGCTGGGGAAAACAGCATAAAGGAATTGATATCGCTCGTCCTGAAGACAGAATTATTAAATCAGCAGATAATGGCACAGTTGTCTCGGCCGGATGGGATGGAGGTTACGGAAACAAAATTGTCATTGATCATAATAATGGCATACAAACCGTTTATGCACATCTTTCATCGATCAATGTTTCTATTGGGCAAACGGTAGAAAAAGGAAGCCAAATCGGTATAATGGGGAGTACAGGAAATTCTACAGGCATCCATCTTCATTTTGAAGTGTATAAAAATGGCGTATTACAAAATCCATTAACGTATTTGCAATAAAGTGTAACATTAATCAATGGACGGAATCGATATCCCCGCCGATTGTCAGGTAAACAATCAGGGGACTATCCAATTCTAGGTGGGAGTCTTGACTTCCTGTTAAAAGTAGGATAAAAAATATAAAATAGCTATAATTCCCTGGTTATCCGGGGAATTTTCTTATGAAATAAATCTTCACTCGCCGTATAGATTGGGATTACTCCAATTGAAAAATAAAGGAAATTAATGAATATGTGGTGAACTTCACCTCTATTTCATGATAAAGTAAAGAGTAGGGCTTCCTTTTCTAAAGTTTGCGCTAAAATATGTTTACGCAACTCTAAGTGTGAATTATTTGTAAAAATTTTGTATTATTCATAAGTAGAACTTAATTTCCTGAAAATCTCTAAAAACTAGAATAGATGAAAATAGATGATGTAATTACGTTAAGCAGAGAGGAGAGGTTTAAATGGCTAAAAAAATATTGGTCGTTGATGACGAGAAACCTATTGCAGATATTTTACAATTTAATTTAAAAAAAGACGGTTATGAGGTCTTTTGTGCATACGATGGGGATGAGGCACTAGAATTAGTTGAAGAAGTACAACCGGATCTTATCTTACTGGACATTATGCTTCCGGAAAAGGATGGGATGGAAGTTTGTAAAGAGATCCGAAAGAAATATGAGATGCCAATTATAATGTTAACCGCAAAGGATTCAGAAATTGATAAAGTTCTAGGACTTGAACTGGGTGCTGACGACTATGTTACAAAACCATTCAGTACAAGGGAGTTGCTGGCTCGTGTAAAAGCAAACTTACGCCGCCACCAACAAGTTAACACAGCAAACCAAGAAAATGAGAATAAAGAAATTGCCATCGGATCCCTCGTTATTCACCCGGAGGCATATATCGTTTCAAAACGAGGCGAAATGATCGAGCTTACACACAGGGAGTTTGAGCTTTTATATTATTTGGCAAAACACCTCGGTCAAGTAATGACAAGAGAGCATTTACTTCAAACTGTTTGGGGTTATGACTATTATGGCGATGTACGGACAGTTGATGTGACAGTACGAAGATTACGGGAGAAAATTGAAGATAATCCAAGTCATCCTGGTTGGCTTGTCACGAGACGCGGTGTCGGATATTATTTACAAAACCCAGAACAGGAGTAATCGAGGCAAATGAAAAAATTCTCCATATTTTCTTCGATCCGGTTAAAATTTATTCTTTTCTTCGTTTTACTTATCTTACTTGCCATGGAAATTATTGGCGTTTATTTTGTCCGGGAGTTGGAAAAGGAACTCACGCAGAACTTTAAAGACTCGATTTTAAACCGAGTAAATTTATTAACTTATAATTTGGAAGAAGAGTTTTTAAAAGAGCGGGATAGTGAAGAATCCTTACAATTTGAAGATGACGTGAAAAAACTGTTAATTGATAATAAATCTTCAGATATAGAAGAAATGCGGGTGTATGATAAAGATTTACGGGTCATCGCTACTTCCGATCCGGGAAGTCAGGATAAAGTTGGTCAAAGGACGACAGATATCGTTGTAACAAGAACCTTTGTTACGGAAGAAATGATTGAAAAAATGTCTATTGATAAATCAACGAATGAACGGAAGTGGTTATTGTACGTCCCGATCAAAGTCGATAATGAAATTGAAGGGATCCTATTCATTGAAGGGAAAATTGAAAGGGTTTTTGAACAAATTCAAGTCATCAACCAAGTTCTCATAAATGGAACGATAATTGCCCTAGTCTTTACAGCCATTGTTGCAGTCATCATTGCTCAAACAATTACAAGACCGATCACAGATATGAAAAAGCAGGCTCAGGCAATGGCCAGAGGGAATTATTCCCGGAAAGTAAAAGTATACGGTCATGATGAAATTGGCCAATTAGCCATTACTTTTAATAATTTATCTAAAAAACTTCAAGATGAACAAGCGAAAACCGATAGTGAAAAACGGAAATTGTCCTCAATCTTAAAGTTTATGACAGACGGGGTTATTTCTACCGATCGTAAAGGGCGAATTATTCTTATTAATGAAGCGGCTGAGCAAATGCTGAATGTTACACGTGAAACAGTCATATCTGAAAATATTATTGATGTCCTGGAGCTTGGGGATAAATATTCATTAAAGGATTTAACACAGGAACAAAACTCGGTTATTCTCGATTTAAGTACGAATGCGGTACCGCTAATTGTCCGTGTTAATTTTTCCATTATCCAAAAAGAAACAGGGATTATGAACGGTTTAATTGTTGTCCTTCATGATATAACCGAGCAAGAAAAAATTGAAAGGGAACGCCGTGAATTTGTTGCCAATGTATCTCATGAGTTAAGAACACCTTTAACAACGATGCGAAGTTACTTGGAAGCTTTGACGGACGGTGCTTGGATGGATAAAGACATTGCTCCTCAATTTTTAAAGGTAACGCAAAATGAAACGGAACGGATGATACGGTTAGTGAATGATCTCCTCGTGTTATCAAAAATGGATAGTAAAGATTATCAATTACGTAAAGAATGGATTAACTTTCCGAAGTTCCTTGACCATATTATCGACCGGTTCGAGATGGCGAAAGAAAAAAATGTTCATTTTTCACGTGACTATTTAAATGAACCAATACTCGTAGAAATTGATCAGGATAAAATTACCCAAGTATTAGATAATATTATCTCCAATGCTTTAAAATATTCGCCAAGCGGTGGAACAATCACCGTTAAATTGGTTGTCTTTCATGATTCATTGGAAGTAAAAATTTCCGACCAAGGTGTAGGGATACCAAAACAAAATTTACATCGTATCTTTGACCGCTTTTATCGTGTTGATAAAGCGAGAGCAAGACACATTGGCGGCACGGGACTCGGACTTGCAATTGCAAAGGAAATGGTTGAAGCCCATAACGGTCATATTTGGGCTACGAGCATTGAAGGGAAAGGAACGACCATCCATTTCACTCTTCCATATGACCGTGATCAAGGGGATGATTTTTAATGAAAGTTGAACAAATCAAAACATTAATACTCACTACTTTGGTTTTGGTTAGCATCGTTCTGTTTTGGAATCTTGTTACTTTTCAACGAAACTATGACTTAGTGAATAATCAAGAATATGTAAAAGAAGTCACGATTAATGATATAAAAAAGCCAATAAAAGATCTGGTTGTTCCGAATAAGATCATTTATCGAAATGGGGAAAACAGTTTCCATGGCATCCAAAATATGGAACAGATCACACCATTTGTTAATGAAATTAGGAAATGGACTTTCTATGGTTTTCAAAGAAGTGTCAATGAATTTGTGGAAAAATTTGAAGGAATGCCCGGAAAGCAGGTTCTCATTGTCCAGTTTCCCGGTGATGTCCCGTTTGAATTGTTAAAATCGATGTATACGGTTGAGGTAAAAGAGATACCGAGCGGAAATTTCCGTTACATGTTCATTTTTCAGGAAGACCTAAACGATGACGAAGGAATTGTTTATTTTGCTACCAATGATTTAAGGTCGATCATTAAGGCAAATGTTCGGCAAAAATCTTCTGCACATTTTAGAAACTTAATTGAAATTATGAGTAATAATAGCAATCCTTATTACGCGTACAAGAAGAATTCCGGCTATTTATTTATTAACGACAAGGAAACGGTTATTCCGGATGATCAATACTATCCACGGTTATACGATGAAAAAATATTTGTTGATGCACTCTTTTCGAATCCGGACAGGGTAACGATAAATGATGAAGAGTATACGGACGGTTCAAGTTTGATGAAGCTTCAATCTGATCAGCAGATGTTAACTTTTGTAGATCCAACCATTACTGAGTCACCTGACACCGTTTATAATATGATAACAACGAGTGTTAATTATATAAATGCGCATGGAGGCTGGACGGATCAATATTATTATTCGGGAGCATTCGTAAACACGAAAAAAATTAATTTTCAACTTTATACAAATAATTATCCTGTATTCAATGAACTCGGATTAAATGAACTTTCATTAGTAGTCGGGAAAAATAGAATTCATGAGTATAGACGCCCGTACTTCAGATTAGACTTTATCCCATATAACCCAAACAAACAGGAGTATACCTTACCTAAGGGAACCGATGTGTTAGCGGAAATACAAGGGGATGGTGTAAATTTAGAATTGGTTGAAGATATTTTAATTGGGTATCATATGGAAAAAGATAATGAGAATGCTGTTATAAAATTTCAACCCTCTTGGTTCTATAAAATCGGTAATTCATGGATCCGGGTTAATGATGAAAAACTGGGAGTGGTCGAAAATGGACTGGAGTAGAGCCAAAAACGTCTTTATTATGATTTTTCTTATATTGGATATATTTTTGATCAGTCAATTTATTATTCAAAAATCCGAAAACACGTATGATTTAATTCAAGATACGCCAATTGATCAACAATTGAAGGCTGATAATATTCAAATTAAAACAGAACTACCATTAAAACCAACAAAGGCAAGCTATGTTGAGGCAGATGCCATGGTTTTTCAAGCCGATGATATTTCTTCTTTATCGGGACAGTCTATTGAGATCCTAAACGATAATATTTTAATAAAAAGCCAGTTAACAAGCCCGTACCCGTTAAAGAAAGATTGGAAAGTGGCGGATGTGGATCAATTTTTAAAGAACTATGTTTATTACGGTGACCAATACAAATATTATCAATATGATAAAGACAAGAATATGATCACCTATTATCAACTGTATAAAAATCAAATGTTTTACAAAAATGCAAGCGGACAAGTTCAATTAGTGTTAAATGATAAAAATGAGATTGTTTCCTATTCACAAACGATGCTTGATGATATAAAGGAAATTTCGAAACAAGAGATTCTTACTGCTCATGAAGCAATGGCTATTCTTTATAATAAAGGACTGCTGGATGTCGGTAGTAATATAACAAATATTAAGCTCGGCTATTATACATTGGTACCGATAAAATCTTCACAATTACTTGCGCCTACATGGTGTTTTACTATTGATGATAAACGGGATTATTTTGTAAATGCTGTTGAAGGTCATGTATTAAATGAAGAAGAAGAAATTTTAAAATAGGTAGATGTTTTGATAAACCGTTAAATATGATAAGATAATAAGTATAAAAATACTTGATAGGCTGGTAGAATTCATTCTACTAGCCTTTAAATATGGTAGAAGGAAAAACTTTTAAGTAGATAAATATACGGTTTATGGAGTGAAAGGAATGACATTAAAATTTAGTGTTTTGGCAAGCGGAAGCACCGGAAATGCAATCTACATAGAGACAGAGGAGCACGCCTTTTTAGTTGATGCAGGTTTAAGCGGAAAACATATGGAAGGATTGTTGCAAGAAATTGAAAGAAAACCCGATCAGCTGGATGGCATTCTTGTCACTCATGAACATAGTGACCATATAAAAGGTGTTGGCATTTTGGCAAGAAAATACAAGTTGCCAATTTACGCAAATGAAAAAACATGGCAAGCGATGTCTCCGTTAATCGGTGAAATACCAACGGATTTAAAATTTATATTTCCCACAGAATCTGTTCGTTCTTTCAAAGGGTTGGACATCGAATCTTTTGGCGTTTCCCATGATGCGGCAGAACCGATGTTTTATATTTTTCATCATAATGGAAAAAAGTTGGTAGTCATAACCGATACCGGGTATGTTAGCAATCGGATGATCGGCACAATTGAAAATGCCGATTACTACATATTTGAAAGTAATCATGATGTCGAAATGCTGCGGATGGGAAAATATCCGTGGAATATTAAGCGGCGAATCTTAAGCGATATTGGCCATGTGTCTAATGAAGATGCGGCAATGGCAATGAGCGAATGCATAGGTGACAATACGAAAGGGATTTATTTGGCACACTTAAGTAAAGATAATAATATGAAAGAGTTGGCGAGAATGTCAGTTGGCCAAGTTTTAGAAAGTCGGGGATTTGTTGTGGGTGAGCAAGTTTCATTATATGATACCGATCCGAAAATTCCGACCGTATTAAAGGCAATTTAAAAATAAGCAAAAAGGTTGAAAAGAAAAAGCTTTTGTTCATATATTGAAACAAAGGATTTTTTCATATATCTTGGGAATTTTTTCGTAAAATATTGTTCATATTAATTGAGAGTAGAACTGTTTGTAGAAATTTTTTTGACTCATACATACATCCATAAAAATTGAATAAAAGGTGTGATTATAATGGGCTATTATGAAGATGACAACGGATTTGGAAGCCGAAAAAAACCGAAAGATAATAAGCGAGGTTATTTTTTCTCCGGTTTCATCGGGGCTGTCATTGGCGGCTTAGTTGTATCGCTGACTTCACCCTATCTAATGGATAACCAAAGCAATGAGAATCAATCGGATGCCATTATTGAAAAGACAGATAAAGAAAATAACAGTGATAGCATTGTCCAAAATGTTTCCGTAAAAGTAGAAACAGACGTGACAAAAGCAGTAAACAAGGCAGATGGCTCCGTTGTTGGAATCACGAATATCCAAGGAGGCAATGTTTGGACACAAGCACAGGAGGCAGGCACCGGTTCAGGGGTCATTTATAAAAAACAAGACAACTCAGCCTATATTGTTACCAATCACCATGTAGTTGAGGGGGCAAACCGGTTGGAAGTCACTTTAGCCAATGGAGAAAAAATAGAGGCGAAATTATTAGGAAGTGACTTATGGACCGATCTTGCCGTTTTACAAGTAGATGGAAATAAGATTCAAACGGTAGCTGAATTTGGTGACTCAGATGCATTAAAATTAGGTGAACCGGTGATTGCCATTGGAAATCCGCTTGGTTTGGAATTTGCCGGCTCGATTACTCAGGGGATTATTTCCGGATTGGAACGGACAGTGCCGCTTGACTTCGACGGTGACGGTATACCGGATTGGAACGCAGAGGTGTTACAAACGGATGCAGCGATTAATCCGGGGAATAGCGGAGGCGCCCTTGTGAATATAGCCGGGCAAGTCGTTGGTATCAACTCCATGAAAATTGCCCAAGAACAAGTGGAAGGAATAGGTTTTTCCATTCCAATTAATACAGCAATTCCCATCATTGAAGACTTGGAGAAAAATGGCGTGGTGAAGCGGCCATATATGGGTGTTTCCTTGGAGGATATTAATGAAGTGCCCATTTATCATCAACAACAAACCCTTCATCTACCGGATAATATTAAATCGGGATTGTTAATTGCAGAAATTGCCCCGGGTGGTCCGGCAGATCAAGGTGGATTAAAACAATTGGATGTTATTGTGAAATTGGATGGGCAAGAAGTGAACAACATTATTGATTTACGCAAGCATTTATACACAAAAAAAGAAATAGGCGATCAGTTGAAAGTGGGATTTTACCGAAATGGAAAATACCAAGAAAAGACGATTACACTAACCGGGGAAGGAAGGTAAGTCACAGAGGCACCTCGCAAATTTTTTTATGGTAAGCTGGTGGGTTTCGACTTTATCTCACGGAGATTTAAGGGGAAATGATTGATCAATGAAACCACAGAGGCGTTCACTGTGGCAGTCTCTTCAAATCAGGTGATGGAAATGAAAAATATTTATTGTTGCAAAGAGCATGTCGAATATGGACTGGAAGAAGTCATAAATGAAAGTGAAGTTCCGCCAAAACTCGAGGAGGTAAAAGAACAGTTGCCAACAGTAACCTGTGAATACTGTGGACAACTTGCAGAATATATTGTGTCGAACTAATATTCTCACACAAAATGTGGATAATAAATGTGGATATGTGGATAACTTTTGTTAATAAGCTGTCAGTAACCTGTTTATAGCCTGTTTATAAACTGGGGAAAACGATTGGGTATGATGAATTTATAGGAAACAGACAAGAAAAAATTTTTCCACAAGAAAACGGGCCTTCTCAATGGAGGGCCCGTTTAATCGTGCGCCGTGCAATGTGATTATCAGATTCTTTGGCCGTTCAATGCATTATTTAACTAACATTAACAATGAACAGCACTCCACATGTGTAGTGTGCTAGGTGTAGACAAAAAGTATAGAGCAGTGGAATTTACCTTAAATAATATACTTTCACAAAGCAAACTAACTTTTTCTCATCTCTGAATGAATGTGGTTAAGTTTTTTATTTGTTTCCTTTTTTACTTTTTTCTGCTTTTCTAATTCTCTATTTTCTTTAAGTATCAATAATATTGCTTCTTCTAAAACGTCGTAGTTGGATAAGCACTCTTTTTCTGATAACTGGTGCAAACCTTTACTTAAAATCTCATAAACAAATGTTTTATTTTCATTTAAAAAATCAGATACTAACCCAAGATCGTGTAAGCATTTTACTTTTTCTTTCATCTTTTTTGTTTCGAAATCTTCATTATTTATTATTCCCTCATTAATTGCTACTTCAGCTTTATTAAATATCAACCTTTCGAAAATTCTTCTTAAATAGAGAAAAGCAGCAACTCCATAATTATGAGATTTTAATATCGTAGCAGTTTTAAAATCTCTCTTGGATTTAGTATCATTTCCGAATACATCTTCAATGTCATTAAAAGAAGTAAAATCCATAATAGAAGGATATTGGCCTGTTTTAACTAAGTAGCCATCTTCTGTTATGTGGAAGTTAACTAACATTTTATGTTGGTGCATTGATGTACATTGGAATGTTAGTTGAACATTTGAGGTTTCTCCAAAAACTATTCTCTGAAATTCATTTGCTCGACTTTTTAAAATTTCAAGAGCATGTTGTTCATATGCTTCTTCTTCTTCTGCAGAATTTATGTTTGTTCCTATTGTTAATATTTCATTGGTTTCAATTTCATTTATTTCCTTAAAATTTGAACTTACAATATATGTCTTTCTTTTACATTTAGGACAAAAGTGGTAAAAATTATGTTCATTTAAAAATATCGCTTTTAAATACCGAAAGTCATTTCCTTCAATATACTCAGTATGATTTAAAATTGTGGGGCCAAGTTCTTCATCAAATTCTAACATTTCATAATCAATTCTCTTTCCAACTGTTAAATTGATTTTAATCTTAGTATAAAGGGGAAAATCAAATAATAACGATGAGCCTTTTCCAATGAAATCGGAAATTTTCTTTACCAAAGGTAAAACCTCCTCTATTTCTAAAAGTTCTATATTAATTACTCACCTAGTGTAAAAGAATGCATCCCAGAACATTTGTTATCCTCGGATTATTTGCTAAAATAACAAAAAAATTCAGTTGTTTAATTGACGAAACAAAGATTATATGTTATTTTTATTTTGCATATAATAATTTTATAATGCTAAGTTAAGTCGCAAGTGATTGTGTCCTTGCTGTTTATTCTTGGCATTAGGCTACGAAGCCCCAGAAATAGTCGTAAGTGATAATTTCCTTACTACTTTTTCTCGGGCTATTTATTTTATTTCCCATACATTAACCAATCGTAAATTTTTACTACTCTTCTAAAATTAGTTGCAATTTGGCCTTTCTTCATTTCCAGTATATCTGGATAAAGATTAAATACTTCTTCTAGGTATTTCTTCATTTCTTCCAAATTGATTTCATCTTCATCTAAAAGACAAATGAACTCTAATGACTTTGCTAATTCATACTTTTTCGCAATCTCTGTAACAGACCTTTCTTCAAGTTTGAATGTTATCCTTTTCCGGAGTAAATTACGGTTAAGAAAGTCATCAAAGTTTGTTTTTATCTCCTTAAAAATTTGTTCAGGCAAAGTCCCATCGTAATGTTTAATATATTTATATATAGGTATACTATTACTGTGTCTTTTTAACAACGTTGGTAACACCTTTTCAACAACTAATACTGGGTCATAACTCTTATCATCAAAAACAACATCCTCATAAATTTCTTTTACCGTAATACCTTCATAGCCCTTTTCAGCAAAACTATTTATTACCCCAACCCCAACGACTACTTCAATATTTTCCAATTTATCATCATCTATATTAACAACTTTCATACTATGACTAGGGTCGCTAGTTAATACTAAATTATATATCTCGCTTTTCAGTTTCCGTAATATAGGAACCCTATACTTCGTCTTAACAAGGGTAAGTGACTCATAAGAGGCAGAGTAATCTTTTATGAATAAATGAGTCATTTCGATACGCTTACCGTTTTCAAATGACTTTTGAAATGTCTTTATAGAGTCTTCTTTATCAGTATCATTCCATTCAACAAAAATAAAACGATCTTTTAACTTTTCTAGTTGCTCTTCATTTAAACAAGTAACTATAGAGGCTAAGATTTCCTCAATATTTGGATCATTTATTGAATACCCAATAAAAACAATAGGATGCTCTAAAAATATAGTCAATATTTTTGAAGCCAAATAAGCATTTCTATTTACATATTCTAAATAGTCAGCTTCATTTATTACAATGGTTTCTGGCTTTGTCACACAGCCATGAATTTTATAAATCTCTGCAATTCCTTGAATTACAGAAAAAATTAACTCGTTTTGACCAATATATACGTTATAGTCATTGAAGCAGGATTCTAAAAAAGTATCATAATTAGTTGTAATAATACCTGCAATATGATTATTGCCTAATTGTTTAAATAGCTGTATCTCCTGTTCATATGCTACGTTAATGTGACTTCCTTTTAAAATTAAACTTTCAGCTATATCTATTTTAAAAGGAGAGACACCAGCTTGTACTTTATCTTTATGAAGTTTTCTTACTTCTTCATATCTACTATCAGTTAACCACCGTATATTGAAATCGTTCTCAATTAGTGTTGCTAGTTTAGGATATTCACCTACAGGTGTTGTATAACTTTTTAACTCTTCCAAATATATTTGATAACCAAAATCGCTACTTTTGGCTAGATTAGCATATTCTTGTAGTAAACCCTCCCAACTTTGGGTGTTCAAATACCGTCTTGATAGTCCTGCCCCTACAAATAAAAAAGGTAATGTATCAAAATCCTTTAGTCGATTTTCTAACTGCATTTTTATATTCTCATCCATAAATTTCTCCCCTCCATTCAAGAGCTGATTAAATCTATGATCTATCTTTAATTCATGCAGGACAGCTTCTTATACAGTAAATTGAAACTGCCCTACAGTTGTTAAAATCTCAGTGTTTTTATTAATTACTTCATGTTGTCATAGTTCTTTTACTATTTCTTCATCTAAAATAGCTTTCCTCTTCTCCCAATCCGGCATCAATGAATTAAGCATTTGATAAAACTTTTCACTATGGTCATTATATTTGAAATGAATGAGTTCATGAAGTACCACATAGTCAATACAGTATTTTGGAGCCTTTATTAGTTCAGTATTAAGAAGTATCGTTTTTTTATCTGTCAAAGCAGATCCCCATCGTGCCTTCATCAACCTTATATCAATACTTGGTCTCTCAACACCATATTTTTGTACCAAAGGGTACATCTTTTCCAGTGATTCATTAAATGTTAAATGGGCTTTTTTACGATACCATTCATCCATTAATTTAGCTTTTCTATTAAGGTTATCTGTATCCTTCACATACAGATAGATGAAACCTCGAAAGTATTTCACTGTTTCTTCTTCAGTTGTTTCCTGTACACGTAAACGGTATTGTTTACCCAAATATCTAAACGTTTCCCCACTTACATACTCTCTTACACTTTGTTTTATTGGCTGCACTTCTTTAAATTGCCCTACATTTTTGAGAATCCACGAGCCTTTTGATTTTACAAAATCAGAAATAAAGTCTAACGGTACTCTGTCATTTGCAGTGACTTCAATCGTCATATCCGGTTTGATATTAAGGTTTACATTTTTTACTTTTTTACGTTTCACTACGAAATCAATGATTTTATTGGCGTACTCGATTTGATGTTTTTCCATGGCTGTTTCGTCCTCAGTAACGTCTTAAAGCAACCGTTTTAATTTGCTCAATGATTTTATCAATCGTATCAAAGTCGATATCCAAATTATGCTTTTCTTTAAAATCAAAGAGTAGATCATCCAACTCTTGGGCAATTCGATTATGAATCTCTACATTATCATGCCAATCGACTTTTTGGTGTTCTTGAATGATTTCATCTATTTTTAAGGCTAAATCTCCAAGAGTATTCGTGTCATAACTTGCGGCCGTTTCCTTTGTTTCACTCAAAATATCTTTCGTTACGCCGTAAAAGGCCTGTGCATTCCGGTTTTCTTTTATTACTTCAGGATATCTTTCTGATGATTCGCCGCGACGATAATCATTCATGATGTCCTTCATTCGGTTTAAATACTCTGCTTCCGAAATGCGTTTATCTTTGTACTCTTGAATAGCCTCTTGTATCCGTTCCGAAAACTTTTTATAGTAGGATGGATTTTCATCCCACTTTGCATGAATGCTCTTCGTTAAACGAGTACGAATCGCATCCGCTTTGGCTCTCTTTGACTGTAAACGCTCCAACTCCTCTTCAAAAGCTTTTGCGTTTAAAATATCTACAGGATTCGTAATGCGGATAACTTCCTCGGCAGCGATATAGTTATCCATTAATTTCTGCATTTTCGCTTCATACTCTTTATGGTCAATGGTATCCGAATAACGCAGCTTCAAACTTTTCCGCAAATCTTGGAAAAACTTGAAATCCTTTTTGTACTTTTGAAGTTCTTCAGGTGGTAAAGTATTATAGATTTTCTCCGATTCTAACGCAATCCCAAGGTTTCTGCCAAAATTGCTTAAAACGCCATAAAACTCTTCTCTGCGCTCCTCGTCCTCCAACCATACTTCATACTCTTCTCTATCGTTCTTGTTCTTAATTGGTGCAAAAATTTGCCATAGATCGGAATAATATTGCCGTAATGATCCGATTATGCTTATCACATCGTAAATGGCTCCTTTTAAATCTTCAGGATCAAAGTTTTCCAAACCTGCACCGGAATACATCTGCATGGCTTCATCCAGTTTATCCAATAGACCACGATAATCAATGATTAAACCATAATCTTTTCCTTCATAAAGACGATTGACCCGGGCAATCGCTTGTAATAGAGTATGTTCTTTCATTGGCTTATCAACATAAAGTACCGTTGCTCTAGGCGCATCGAAACCTGTCAGCAATTTATCCACGACAATCAGTAAATCCAGTTCGTCGCCATTTACGAATTCATCTTTGATCGCATCCTCATATTTTTCAGGCGTTCCATAGCGATCCATCATTCTTTTCCAAAACCTCTGAACTTTATCTTTCGATTCCTGATCGACTGCTTCATGTCCTTCCCGTTGATCAGGAGGGGATATGACAACGGCACAATTCAAATCTCCGAGTTCCTCGAAAGCCTCAAGATAGCGGATCGCTTCAATTTTACTATTGGTGGCCAGCATCGCTTTGAATTGGCTTCCCTGTATTTTATAGTTTTCTACAAAGTGTTTGTTAATATCTTCCGCAATTAAATAAATCCGCTGTTCGGAAGAAGCAAGTTTTTCATATTTACTCCATCTTTGCTTTACTTCTTCTTTTTGCTTGTCATTCAAATTGCGTGTAATCATTTCTAAACGATGATCGATCGCCTTTTGATTCACCGATTGTTCGACCATTTTTCCTTCATATAAAAGGGGAACAATCGCTTTATCACGAACACCATCGGCAATTGTGTATTTATGAATGAGTTTGCCGAATTTGATCAATGTGTTCTTTTCTTTTTTCATTAATGGTGTCCCCGTAAAGCCGAGATAACAAGCATTTGGGAATACTTTCTTCATTTTTAGATGAAGCTCGCCATATTGTGTACGATGTGATTCATCCACTAAAACAAAGATATCCCTTGATTCGATTGGCTTTTGTTTGGAAGACGCCGTACCAAACTTATGAACTAAGGTCGTAACAATATCAGAATGGTTATCATTTATTAAATCTACCAAATGGCTTCCAGAAATTGCACGACTTGCTTTTAATCTTGTATGGCTGAATGTTTTATGTATTTGTTTATCCAATTCAACCCGATCTGTTACAACAATGACTTTCGAATTGTAACCTCGCAGCTCAGATAAAATATACTTGGCCAACATCACCATCGTTAGTGATTTCCCTGAACCTTGTGTGTGCCAAATCACGCCGCTTTGACGATTGCCGTTTTCATCTCGTTCTTCAATCGTTTTTATAATTTCTTTAATGGCAAAGTATTGTTGATAACGGGCTACTTTTTTCACGTCTTTATCAAATAAGGTAAAGAACTGGGTTAACTCTAACAAACGCTCGGGGTGAAACAGTGAAATGATGTTCTTATCTTGCATGGTTGGCAGTCTGCCTTCCACTGTTTTATCCAGCCAGTTCTGCAGCCATTCCTCTTTTTCTTCTTTCCAAACAGACCAAAACTTTTTCGGAGTATTGCATGTTGCGTATTTGGTTTCATTTTTATTCGTGGACATCACAATTTGAATAAACTTAAATAATTGTGGGGCGTAATCTTTCCCCTGATTGCGAATCATTTGACTGATTCCTTGATTCATAGAAATCGACGCTTTTTTACATTCAATGACCGCAAAAGGAATCCCATTCACAAATAACACAATATCCGGCCGTACAGTTCCACGCCCATCCATTCGTTCCACTTCAAACTCTTCCACTACATGAAACACATTATTTTCGATGTTATTCCAGTCGATATATTGAATGGTAAAAGATTTTTTTGATCCATCCGGCAAAAACTCTGTATAGCTTCTTCCGTTCATGATGGTCTCATAAATCACTTCATTTGTTTTCACCAATCCATTGGTCAGCGGCTCATCTAAATCACGAATGGCTTGGCGAATATTGGATTCACTAAAGTTATAAATTTGACCTTGATACTCATAAGAATTCAATTCTTTTAGCTTTTCCTCTAAAACGGTTGTCAACAATACATGATGCAGGTTTCCCCGCATTCTTTCTGCTTCTTCCGGTGATAGGTATTGATATCCTAACTTCTGCAACACCTCAATGGCCGGAACCTGGCTTATATACCGCTCATCATAACTCTTCTCCCTTGACATCCTCAAGCCTCCTGTTGAAAAAATAAGGGAAGAGTAAAGGTGTTTATACCTTTACTCGGACTTTCCCTGTAAGAAGTAATTGCATAAGGCCTTTTTTCTGTTGTTTTAAATAATTAACATATTCTTGGAGCATTTCTATCTCATTATCAATACTTAGTAAAATTTCTGCTATTTTTTTTTGTTCTTCAACATCTTGGGGAATTGTTACTTTAATCCCTTTTAAGTTTTCATACTTCAAATTTAATGTATCACTTACCAAACCTTGCGAATATCTTCTAAATAAGTTTATTATTTTTGGTAACTTAAATAAGTATCCTATAAAGTTAGAATTTACTTTATTAGTTGGTTTTAAAATTGTATATGCTGGACTTACAATACCCTCATATTTGGATACTCCAGAAACTCCTTGCCACATTCTCATTGTGTTATAACCAATATCATTGGGTAAAATTCTTTTATACTTACTTTTATCCTCACTAGAATTATCTTTTATATCCACCTCAGTTCTTTTAACTACACCCTTACTTGAGGTAATTGCCAATAATTCCAACTCAGTGTAACCTGTTTCCTTACGTTCTTTTAATATCTCTCCTAATTTAACTTTTTTCCATTCCCCACTATATCCAGGCAACCTCACTTCACCCGTCAACAACTTCTGCATTAACCCTTTTTTCTGCTGTTTTTTCTGCTCAATTAGCTTTTCCTTTAGCTCAATTGCCTTGTCCCAAGTTGAAAGAATATTTGCTATTTTTCTTTGCTCTAATAAAGGAGGAATAGGGACTTGAATCTCTCTTATGTTCCCCATTGATAAAGCAGGTTGAGAAGAAGTTGTTAATAATCTTTTTATTTCTTTATGAGCATATTCAGATATTAAATAGTAGGTCATATATTTTGCATCATTCTCTTTATTAACAACAATTTTTGCGACATTCGGGGCAAGATGATATTTATTATCCTCTTCAATAATCGCTACTTCTCCAATCGTTCCAACATAGGAAAAAACAATATCATTTTTAAATAATTTTGAACGAATTAAATTATCAGAAACACTTTTATCAATATATTTAACGTCACTTAGATCTAGTTTTCCCTTCTTTAGATTAAGTGCCCTTAAAGCAATAATTTCACCATTCTCTAGATACGTAATATGTTCTGTAAATTCAAAACCAGCCAACTTTGTTACAGATGCAATCTCTCCAAATTTTGTTACAATCCAATCTTTAGGATAATATCCTATCCTACTATTTAACTTTTTATTATTTAGCTTTTTCATAATAACTTTCACCTACAATCCCAACTCTTTCAAATACTGTTCCATCTGTGCTTCGACTTCTTGAAGTTCTTTTTTAATATCAGCAATGTTTTGTTTTACTGCTTCCATATCAACTGGTTCTTCTTCCTCAAAAGTATCGACATAGCGTGGAATGTTTAGGTTATAGTCATTTTCTTTAATTTCATCAAGTGTTGCTACATAAGAATATTTATCAATGGTTTCCCGTTTTTCATATGTTTCAACGATTTTTTCAATGTCCTGCTCTCTTAATTTGTTTTGGTTTTTTCCTTTTTCGTAGTGTCCTTCACCAGATGCGTCAATAAATAAGACATCTTTACGTTTACGGTCTTTACGGAATACCATGATACATGCAGGAATACCAGTACCATAGAATAAACCTTCTGGTAAACCAATGACTGCATCTAATAGATTCATATCAATTATTTGTTTACGAATCTTTCCTTCACTTGCTCCTCGGAAAAGTACACCATGGGGTAAAATTGTAGCCATACGTCCATTTTCAGCTAAGGAATACAGCATGTGTTGAACAAAGGCATAATCCCCTTTAGAACTTGGTGGAACTCCCCATTCAAATCTCCTATACGGATCAAGCCCTGGCTCCATCTTAAACTTCTTATCACTTGTTCCTTCACCAGCAAACCCCATCGCCCACTTATCTAAGGAGAAAGGAGGATTAGCAACAATGACTTGGAACTTCATTAGTTTGCCATCTTCTAAATGCAATGGGTTCGCTAATGTATCGCCCCATTCAATCTTAGCATCATCAATCCCATGTAAGTACATATTCATGATAGCTAAGGAGTGTGTGGCACCATTACGCTCTTGACCATAAATCGCAACTTTCTTACTTGGTACTTTTTTTGCCACTTTTAACAATAACGATCCAGAACCACAAGTTGGGTCATAAATACGATCATTTTCTCTTGGTTTTACCAATCGTGCTAAAACTTCTGAAACCTCAGCTGGTGTATAAAACTCCCCGCCCTTTTTTCCAGCATCTGAGGCAAATAATCCAATCATATACTGATAAGCATTTCCTACAATATCTTCATTACCTAATTGCGATGGTCTTAATGATAATTGATTAAAGTCTTCCAATAATGAACGAAGCATTGCATTCCGTTCTTTTGCCTTACCCAGAATTGCTTCACTGTTAAAGTCAATATTACGAAATACACCACGAAGTTTACCTGTATTTTCATTTTCAATACGTTCCAATGCTTTGTTAATGATTTCTCCAATTTCCGGATCATTTCTTTTACTGTACAGATAATCAAATGTTGATTTTTCATCCAATACAAATCGTTCTCTTGATAACGCACGTTGAATTCGTTGTTCATCACCATTGTAACGCTTTGAATATTCTTCTACTTTCTCTTTGTATGAATCACTTAAATACTTGATAAACAACATAGTAAGAATGTAATCCTTATATGTAGATGAATCAATTTTTCCTCTGAAAGTATCAGCTGCATTCCATAACACACTATTTATTTTTTCTTGTGTTGTTTGTTCAACCATTTTTTATTCCTCCTAATATTTGCTGAGTAACACCTTGAAAGAGTAGTTCTTTTTCTTCAATTAATTTCTTGTAAAGCAGCTTCTCTCTTTGATGTAGTTGGTAAACCTTTATCAAAACCCGTTGTTTATTAATGGGTGTTAATACAATTGGAATGTTCTTAATCGTATGCTGATTTGTACTAGGGATTCTACTACCAGCTTGAGAACGCTCTAATTCATTTTTTACATTCTTCGTATTAAGATACCATGCAATGTATTGAGGTAAGACTTTTGTATCATTTACTTTAATAATAGCAAAGTATGACGGTATCAATAAACCAGCATAATTTTTATCAATATATACCGTGGTAAAGGGTTGGCTTAATCTCATTAGTACATCCCCTTCCTCGGTAAAGTAATGGTCATCTAAGTTTTCATTACTGGCAAATTCATCGAAAGATTCATTTACAATCATCCCATCTTCACTAATATTTTTTAGTGATAAAAGTTTGTATGTAGCCTTTGCATCATATTCAATTTCTGCTTTTTTCCTACTTAGTACCAGTCCCGTCTTAATTTGGGCAATCTCACCGAGTTGCATGTTACACCTCCATTCAAATGTCAAATCTTATATTTAACTTTTGTTTGTTAAATACAGTATATGACTTTTAAGCGTTGAAGTCAATCTATAGTATTAAAACCACTCAAAAAAATTATAACGACTGAAAAGTACAGTTATATTAATGTTTTTTTCATCTATAATACATTAACTTCATATAACGAAAGGGGCTGTACTAATGGACAAACAAACATTCCTTACAATGTCACCATCAAAAAGAGTACAAGAAGTCAATAAACTATTACAAGATCATGATCTAAGGTCAATTTGTGATCTCCTCGAAATTCCTTCCAGTAGTTTTAGCAAAATCATGTGGGAAGGGGATTATATTTATCATAAAGCGGACAAGAAGTACTATCCATTTGTTCGTTCTGAAGAAGAGAGATTAACGAAAGACCTAAGTAAAAATAATGATGAAGCAACTTTCTTTAAACAACATGAAGATACTTTGAGGAAGGTAATTCAGCATTTTGAAAACAAGGGGCTTTTGATCCTAGATGATCGCATTTACAGTAGAGATGCAACCTACTCCAATAAAAGCATCCGCATGAACAATGCGATCTACGAAGAATTTAGCAGCTTCTGTGAAGAATACTACCCTCATCTGAAAATTCAGCATATCATTGCCCAAGCACTTATTGATGCTAAAAATAAATATAGACCTGAAAGTAAGCAATGATCGTCACTAAATCAACAATCTGTTATCACAAAACGAAAGCCATGATACCCGACAAAGTACATACAAACTTGTCGGTTATTTTGTTTTATACAATGGTAGAATGGCAATAATTGTTAAGAAAGATAATGGATTTATTTTGTTGATTTTTCAGAAGCAATGATCTATATAGAAGTTAAACTAGGAGGTAGTGTATTGAAGTTTGTAAGAATTATTTTAGATGTTGAACTTCCAAATGATTTTGATGAAGGGGAAATAGATACTGCATTAGCTGATACCGTTAGTAAATTTGGTGGTTAAGTTATTGACTCAAAGAGTATAAGGAACTTGATGAGTAGTATTGAAAATCAAATGTAATACTAGGATTATTTCTAAACAAATAAGGTGCCTATTGTGTTAGGTACAACACATTTTAGACACCTCAACTTGCCTATCATGTACATTTCAGATTGTAAATGGATTTTTCAGGAAACTTGGGAATGAAGTGTGATCTTCGGTGGAGAGATTCTTGGGAATTAGGATGGGGTTTATTCCGAGGCTTGAAAGGTCACGAAGGTATTGTCGATAAGTAGGTTTTGAAATACCTCCTTCCTCCTTTTTCTTTTTTAGCGGAGTATCAATACTACCTTTGGAGATCATAACTAAGAACTCTCGTAAACTAGCTTTTTTTCTCCTTGAGAATTGGCTGTTTTCAATTATCTTCTCAGCTTCAGTGATTTTGTAATAATCACCTTGGTGAACGATAGGAAGGATATGCTTTTCCATGTATTCCTCTTGCAATTGTAAAGAAAAGTAGGTTTTCAGTTGTTTCGGTCTACCTACTCCCTTATCTGTTCGTTTCATGCTGTTCAAATGCCTGTTTTTCAGTCTCAATTCATATCTCACTATATTTTCATCATAGGACTGAATTTCTTCACCTTTCGCTATCCGTTCATCCTCCTTGCTATAAATCACAAACTCGACACTTTTATTCTTGTGGTATTGGGATGTTTCATATTTGAATGGATTTCCATTTTCATCTTTTCCCCATTTGATTTTCTCTTTGTGTCTATAACTGTTCGTGTATTTTTCTAGCAATGAAATAACAATTTCCTATCTTTTGAATCTGGAACATAACAGTCCTGCTTATAATCAATTCTGGTTAGAATATGAGAATCGAAAGAATCTGATTGTCCAAAGTGCCAGATAAGGAATTTACGAATATCCGCTTCAACCAGAACATAGTCATCTTCTCTTATAGTTCCTCTGTTTAGCATTTTGATCGCATCAACCTTTAATTGTAAGTTCCAATCACCAGTTGCTTGGACCCAGATATAAGATACAGCATAAGCTGGAAAACTCCTCTTTATTTCTACATTAAGTTGCTCAACAGCAGCACCGAAGTAATGGTATTTGTCTACCTTAATACCGTACATAGAAAAAAGTTGTCGAATATCGAAATAAGTAACAACTAGCAACAATTCAAATGTGTGAATCAAAATAACCATCTCCTTTGATTTACGTTCATAGGACTAGGAATTACCTTTATTACCAAGGAGTTTAGATGTATAACTTTTCCCGACCCGAACTAATTTATATGACTTCCTTACACATTGTTTTGATACAATGTGATCATGAAGTAGAACAAGCTATGTAGTTGTAAAGGGAATTATTCACATGAGTAGTCCTACAACTGGAAATTAGATTTACAAAAGGAAAGGAAGTGTAAGCTGATAGTAATTCTTATAAACTAGCAACAAAAAAAACGTAAAGGCTAATATGCTCTACGGTTGAATCAATAAGATATTCATATTGATTACTTTCAGATTTAGTGAAAATTTGTAGTTTGATATAATATGGAAACAAAGGGGGTAAAACTTTTGTATTCAAAAAAAGAAATAGAGAAAAATAAAATAGATGCTTACGAATTGTGTCCATGTGGTTCCGAAGATAAATTTAAGTTTTGCTGTTACCAAAAAGCAAGGGAAGCTAGACATAAAGAAATAGCAGAATATAAATATTCCGAACAACGTATTAATCACATGGCAAGACTAGAGTGGGAAAAAGCAGATTTTAAAACATGTTTAGGCTTTAATAAAGAGGAATGTTCATCAGTAATTAAAGGAGCTCATTCAATACAAAACAACAGGTTTTTAAACAGGATAAGCGAGGATGGCCATGTTTATCAAATAAGTGGGGAGATTTCTAAGAAGAAAGGTCATCATGCAGTGTTCAAAAAAATAAGTAGGAATAAAGCTAGTACATTTTTTGGCTTTTGTGATTATCATGATACTGAGCTATTTAAGCCTATTGAACTAAGGGAGTATACTGGTGAACCAATTCAGAACTTTTTGTTTGCTTTTAGAGCATCCGCTTTAGAGTATCATAGAAAACAAAGACTTTTAAACAACATTAGAAGGTTATTTAAAAAATTCCCTGCTGGAATGTTAGATCCAATCATGGTTAATACGTATAGAGTAACTGTATTAGATGTAGAAGATTACGCAAAGGATTACAATTTATTTAAGGAAAATTATTTAAGGGGCAATTTCGAAATTTTAAGAACTATTAGCAGAACATTAGACTATGAAGTTGAATTTACCACAAGTTCAGCATTTGCAGTTCAATTCGATTATACTGGGAAGGAAATAAATGATATTTACCATGATAAGAGTGAAAATAAAATGCCTTCTATCTATGTGAGTGTCTATCCAATAGAAAATCAGACTGTAATTGTATTATCGCACCTTCTGAGTGATAATAAAGTTTATAAGGAATATTTTGATCAACTTGATGGATTATCAAACGAAGAATTTACTCAGCATCTAAACTATTTAATCATAGAGTATACAGAAAATGTGTTTTTTAGTCCAAATTTAGTGGATAGAATGACAAATAAACAGAAAGATTCTTTACTTAGAAGTTTCGTTTCATCGGTGAATGTTTTTGAAAAAATGGAGTTGTTATTAGAGCAAAATTATTATAAGTTTAATTTATTTAATCCACCAAGCACCTAATTTGGTACTTTTTTCATTTTCAAATTAATAAAGATTGACAAAAATGGGCGTATATACGCCCAACTAATCAATTATTTTACTCTTCCATAGTATATTCTTCATATCCCTCCCCTAGCAACTCACTTAAAATTAGAGCGTCCTCGAACCTAAGGACTTTGATTTATGAAATCATCCTGATTATGATAGATTTATAAGATAATATATTCGTAGAAAGGAAGTGATGTTGATACAGAATCCAAAAATCATAAAGAAATCTCCCCCTTACAAATCCCCTCAACGTTTTAAACTTCAATAATTACAAACCCCAACTTAAACCTCAGGAGGAAACATAATGAACATCGAAAGAATCTTCAATAACCAATCCAAAATTACCCTCGAAGACATTTTCAAATCCATTCTAAATGAAAAAATTGACGTACTTATAAAGGAAATCTATGATGATAATAAGGTGAATTCCACTGACTCTTCTAACAAGGAAGGAGAGAAAGTGGCATGAAATCAGCAATTTACATTCGTGTCTCAACGAACAAAGAAGAACAAAAGCAATCCCTTGATAACCAAAAAGAACTATTCATGAATCTTTTATCAGAAAAGGGATGGGACCTATATGACATCTATTTGGATATTCAGTCTGGTACTAAAACAAAGAAACGTCCCCAATTAAAACGTATGATAGAAGATGCTAGAATGAATAAGTTTGACATTATCTTAGCTAAAGAACTATCACGATTAGCTAGGAACGGACAACTTTCATATGAAATAAAAAATCTTGCTGAAAATCGTGGCATTCATATCCTTACATTGGATGGAGCAATTGACACACTTTCTGGCAACACTCAGATGTTTGGATTATACGCATGGATGTACGAACAGGAATCACAGCGAACAAGTGAACGTGTAAAAACTGCATTAAAAGTAAGAGCAAAAGGTGGGAAATTTAAGGGTTCTATCCCACCTTATGGATACTATGTGGAAAATGGTGTTTTAAAAATAAAGGATGATTTTACACCAGATATAGTCCGTCGTATTTTCAATTCTTACCTTTCTGGTATGGGATTTGATAGTATTGCGAGGGAACTTTTAGAGGAAGGAATACCAACTCCATCTATGGTATCAGGGAAGAGAAACGCAAGTCCACTTTGGCATGGATCTGGCGTTCGGATAATCCTAGAAAACCCACACTACATCGGTAATCTCGTACAACAAAGAGAGACATCCATAAATGTCACATCTGAAAAAAGGAAAAAGAATGATCCATCAAATTTTGTAATCATCGAGGACACACACGAACCGATTATCTCTAAGGAAGATTTTAATGTTGTTCAACAGCTAATCGCCGAAAGAAAACGTAAACGACCACATGCAAAAAAACACCTATTCTCAAATATATCTTACTGTGAAGATTGTGGTAGGAGTATGCACTTCAAAAAGAGTAGAAAAGGATATGTTTGTGGAGGGTACAACAAACATGGTCGTACACAATGCTCTGACCATTTTGTTAAACAAGATGAATTAATTAAGATTATTTCAGATGATATTAAGGAGATGTTTTCAAAACTCTCAACAAAATCAATTCAGCATGATATTGAGAAAAAGATTACCAAACTGATACAACGTGATCAAAAGAGACTTACTGTAATTCACAAGGAAATTGAAAACTTAAAGAAAGATAAAACTATTGCTCTTCGCATGAAAATACGGGGCGAAATTCAAGATGATGAATATCGATTACTTATAGAAGATAATGGTAATCAGATTGCAAAATTAAATGAGGAAAAAGTAAAGATAGAAAAAGGATTACTTCAACAAAAACAAACGATTGATTTTACAAAAATAATTCGAAACCTTGAAAATTTCGTTCAAAACCCTATTCTTGATGAAGAAATGCTTCACAAATTAATTGAACGAATTGAGATAAAAGAAGATGGAAGTCCGAGAATCCATTACCGATTCTCGGACCCTTTATATATCTTCTATTTTTTTATTAACAATGCGCAGCACTCCACATGTACTGTATGTGGGAAAAGATCGACCGGTTGAACCAACTCTAATTGGTAACCGAATGGGAGTAATTCTTTAATGTCAGTGGCAAATGTGTCCGGATTACATGAAACATAGACAATGCGTTCAGGTTGCGCACGACCGATTTTCCGCATGACTTTCCCGCCGGCACCCGAGCGAGGAGGGTCTAATAATAATAGTTCGGGTGTTCCAAAGCTATCGATAACCTCGTCTATGCCATGACGTGCATCTCTCGCCAGAAAATGAGTGTTGGTTATTCCGTTATCTTTTGCATTTCGCTTTGCTGATTCAATGGATGTTTCCACGATTTCAATGCCGCTTAATTCTTTTACTTGTTTAGCAAAAGGAAGGGAAAATGTGCCTACACCGCAAAAGAGATCGATCATCTTTTCATTTTTTTTAGGCTGTCCCATTTCAATGGCCAGATCGACTAATTTTTGTGCTTGGGTCGGGTTTGTTTGAAAAAAAGTATCATACCAAATACGGTATCGAAAACCGGATAATTCATCATAAATAAAATCTCTTCCGGATAAAACATGGGTTTTTTCTGATTGGGTCCGATCAGCCCAATCTCGGTTTTCCAGCCATAATAAACTTTTTACTTCGGGAAATTTAGCTTCAATCCGATCAATTAAATCGGATGCAGCTTCACGAAGATTTCCGTCCGGCGCCTCGGTGGCAAATAAAGCAAGCATCATTTCCCCTGTGGCAAAAGATTCACGAACCATTAAGTGTCGCAGTAACCCTTCATGAGTATCTTTATTATACCCGGATAAATGATGATCACTGGCCCACTTTGCTATGTCCATTGTCGCTTCAACCATTTTCTTTCCGGCAATTAGGCAAGTTTCAAGTGAAATAATTTTTCTGAAATTCCCTTGCTCATGCAAACCAAGCGTGCCATCCGGGGAGAAGGTAAATTCCATCTTATTACGGTAATGCCACGGATCTTCCATACCCATTGTATCTTGGACAAGATATGGTTCAAAGCCTTGTGCTTCCAAGGCATGTTTTACGTGATTCGTTTTTTCTTGCAATTGTCCGGCATATTGCCAATGCTGCCAGACGCAACCGCCACATAAAGAGAAATGAGGGCAGGCCGGCCCAACTCGTTCCGGATGAGCCTCAATAATTTCTTCAAGAAGGGCTTTTCTCCTTCTCCGTTCAGGTTTATCAACAGTAACGCGTACTTTTTCTCCGGGTAGTGTTTCCGGGACAGTCAATTTTAGCTTTTTTGAATTTCCCTTTTCATTCTCATGCCAAACGACAGCTTGCCCGGCTCCATTTTTATCCAATTGTCTGATTTCGGTTATGAAAGATGATCCTACAGTAGTAGACAATCATGTTCCTCCTTTCAATATAAAAACACTTATGTCATTTTCCGTTATAGTCAAAGGAAATAAATATCATTCTTTTTATACTAACCTATTATAACGGAAACCCAATGATTTTAAAATTACCGGTATATATAGGAATTTATGACGTAATGGAAAGTTATGTCTTTTAAAAATTTTACAAAACAATTATATTTCGTTTTAGGTAAATATGGTATATTGGGTATAAGGGGAGGGAGTGAAAACATGGCGAAATACAGTAAAAAGGAAAAGAGCTGGATGATGTATGATTGGGCAACTTCGGCTTATTCGGTTGTCATAACGACGGCGATTTTTCCAATTTATTATAAATCGGTTGCAACGAATGCCGGCGTTGACCCAAGTCAATCTACAGCTTTCTTAGGGTATACGATTTCAATTTCCACTTTTATTTTGGCAATGTTGGCTCCGATACTTGGTACGATTGCAGATTATCGAGGTTTTAAGAAAAAGTTTTTTGTATTTTTCTTTCTTTTGGGGACACTTTCAACGGTGGGTCTCGTATTCGTACCAAGTGATCAATGGCTGCTTTTACTGGTAATGAATTTATTAACGGCCATTGGTGCCAAGGGGGCAAATATTTTTTATGACGCTTTTATCGTTGATGTCACAGCAAAGGATAAAATGGATGATGTTTCATCCCGGGGATTTGCTTTAGGGTACATCGGCAGTAGTATTCCTTTTGTGATCAGTATAGGGATTATTATTTTAGCGCAAACCGGCATTATTCCTTTGTCAATGACAGCAGCAAGCCGAATTGCCTTTTTCATAACAGCTGTATGGTGGATTGGATTTGCCATCCCGCTCATTAAAAATGTAAAACAGATTTATTATGTAGAGAGAGAGCCAAAAATTATTGTAAATAGTTTTAAAAGACTGGGTAAGACATTTAAAGATATAAAGCAATATCGGAATATTTTCTTATTTTTATTAGCATATTTCTTTTATATCGATGGGGTCGATACGATTATTTCCATGTCAACCGCTTATGGCACGGATGTAGGCTTGAGTGCTACTGATATGATTATTGCCCTGCTAGCCGTCCAAGTTGTTGCAGCACCGTTTGCTATTCTCTTTGGGACACTTGCAAAAAAATATGGAACAAAAATAATGCTTTATGTCGGAATTTTTATTTATACTTTTATATGTGTTTATGCGATGTTTATGGACAGTGCTTTTGATTTTTGGGTATTGGCTATGCTGGTTGCTACATCACAGGGGGGAATTCAAGCATTGAGCCGTTCCTTTTTTGCCCAAATGGTGCCTGAGGAAAAATCAAACGAGTTTTTCGGTTTTTACAACATATTTGGCCGATTTGCAGCTGTCTCAGGGCCGTTTCTCATGGGTGTAACAACGCAAATAACGGGAAGTTCTTCGATGGGCATTTTTAGTCTCATCATTTTGTTTACCATCGGTTTTATATTATTGACCTTTGTACAAAAACCTGATCTTTCCTCGGTAAATCGTGAAGAAACAGACGTATCTGTATAAAAAGATGGGGATTTCTCCATCTATTTTTATCCACCAGAAAGAAGGAGTTGTCCGAAACTGCTAATTTTGAAGGAAGTGTAAAGTGGACAGATTACTCGATACGGGACGGCAATCTTGTCACCGGGGAAAATCCGTAATCTTTAAAAATTACGGTGGAAAAAATTAATCGAGGCCGTCGAAGCATCATACTTGTAAAGGAATCCTAGCCTTTAGGGTTTTTTGTTATTCGCAGCCCTTCGATTGAATTGTTATTTTGCCATTTGATAAAATACAAAAGAATAAATTGGAAAGGTCATTTAAAATGAAGATTTCGATTATAACTGTAGGAAAACTGAAAGAGAAATATTTAAAACAAGGTATTGATGAGTATTTAAAACGATTATCCGCCTATGCCAAAGTGGAAATCATTGAGGTAGCCGATGAAAAAGCACCGGAACATTTAAGTGAGGCAGAAATGGAAGAAGTGAAGCGGAAGGAAGGGGAACGAATTCTTTCCCATCTTAGTGAAGATACATACATTATTACCCTGGAAATAAGTGGCAGAATGTTGAGTTCCGAACAACTTGCTGCAAAAATTGATGAACTCAGTACATACGGTAAAAGTAAACTAGCATTTATTATCGGAGGTTCGCTCGGACTAAGTAAAGAAGTGCAAAAACAAAGTGACCTGGCCCTTTCCTTCTCGAAAATGACATTTCCGCACCAGCTAATGAGACTGATTTTACTTGAACAAATATACCGGGCTTACCGGATTAATCGAGGGGAACCGTACCATAAGTAATTGAGTTTAAACCTTATGTAAGGTCGTCCTAAGCAATATCCCCTGCTAATCATTTGGGTTTATAATAGAATATATACAAAAAATTCACGAGAATAAAGGATATTGCTGATTCTAAGCCCACATTGATTTTATAATAAAACTATTGAACGGGGGTTGTTAAAGTGGAATATGTTGTTAATCAAGAATGGTTGCTCGAACAATTAGCCAATAAAGATGTTAAAATTGTAGACTGCCGTTTTTCATTAAGCAAGCCGGATGAGGGAGAACGTCTATATAAGGAAAGCCATATCCCGGGTGCAAACTTTTTCGATTTGGAAAAACAATTATCTGCACCTGTTTCTAAACATGGAGGGAGGCACCCGCTTCCGGATATTGAACAGTTTCGACATGAAATAGAGCAAGCGGGAATTGAGAATACGAAAACGGTCGTCGCCTATGATGGAGGAGAGGGGGCGTTCGCATCCCGGTTTTGGTGGCTGCTTACATATATTGGACATGACAAAGTCTACGTGTTAAATGGAGGTTTTAAAGGTTGGGTTGAAGCGGGTTACTCGACAACAAAAGAAGTGCCAAAGCCGGAATCTGCTCAATATAAGGTAAGTATTCGAAAAGAGATGCTGGCAACTTATGAAGAGATTAAGGAAATTGTCGCCAATAAGAAAAAGTCGCCAATTTTAATTGATTCAAGAGAAAAAGCACGCTATTTGGGAAAAGAGGAACCAATTGATAAAATTCCCGGACATATTCCGGGGGCCATGCATAAATTTTGGGCAGAAGGGTTGGAAAATGGTTTCTTCAAAGGAAGCGAAGAACAGAAAAAAAGATTTGCCGAGTTGGATCAAAAGGAACCAATTATTGTCTATTGCGGATCAGGTGTCACGGCAACGCCTAATTATATAGCTCTAAAAATCGCAGGCTATCAAAATGTAAAACTATACGCAGGAAGTTACAGTGACTGGGTTTCATATAGCGACAATCCGGTGGAAAAGGGATAATTTACCCCAATACTTTTCTACGTAAAACAGTCACTCGTTCAGTTGTATGATCATTTTCTTTAGGGATATTATATTAAAAAATGAAACAGTACAAATGGAAAATTAATATTTAAAAAGGTTTTACAGGAAATTTTACGCTAAATATAACCATACCCATAGGATTACGACACAAAATCATGTACTTTTAGTGTAAGTTTTTTAGGAAAATGGTTTTTTGGTACCAATAAACCTAGGGCTTTATAACCAATTTTCAGAATAATAATTAGGAAAATATGACTAGAAACCTTGCCAAAATATGTCTAAAGGCCTATCTGATTAATTATTCAGATGGGCTTTTATTTTGATTTATTGACTAACTATATACGTATCCATGTAATAACATCGCGTAAGATCCTTTTTTTAGTATATATTCCTAGGACTTAAGGGATATATGAATCTAAAAGGATTTTAGGTATAGTATAGTTAGGCAAAACTATTCAGAATTGATAGCCAACTCTATTTAATTTATTTTACTAGTATCCTAAGCAAATTCAACCTGCAAAAAAGGAGTAACAGAAATGATTGTCACACTTTTAAATAAAGAAAGTATCACATCCATTACTCTTCCTGAAAAAATAAGAGGTCAATATTGGATTACTGACCCTAAAGCAGGCACGCAAAAAAAATTAATCAGCATTGAAGGAATTAATGGAGAATGGATTTTGAAATCAAATAAAGATGTCAAGGTACTCGACAATAGCGGAAAAATCATTAGAAATACGGTTATTAGTCCACTAAGTATTTACAACTTACATATTAACGGTTATGAACATAAAACACTTGTATTTACAGAGCCCAGTACAGAAGATCGCCAAACTTTTACTAAAATGGTAGCAGAAAATTACTGCCATATAAACATTGGTAGAAATGAACAAAATGAAATTGTCATACATAATCGCTTTGTATCTGCCTCCCATGCCAAATTATCCTTTTATAACGGGGAATGGAGAATAACAGATAACGATAGTACAAACGGAACATTCGTAAACGGGAAACGGGTAAAAAATAACCAAGTATTACATGTTGGTGATGTTATTTATATTATGGGGTTCAAAATAATCATCGGCAATGTGTTTGTTGCTTTTAATAATCCGGATGGAAAAGTTTCAATTCATACAAAATTTTTATCTCCTTTTATCCAACAACAAATAGAGCCCACTGACGATGAGGATGAAATTGAAGTACCAGCGATTGATTATTTTTATCGGTCACCGCGATTTAAAAGGGATATTGAAACGGCAATTTTCAAAATCGATCCTCCACCACAAAATGCAATTGGCGATGAGATGCCGATTATGTTAGCAATTGGACCATCCATGACAATGGGAATGGCTTCCATGGCAACAGCTATTTTTGCTATAAATAATGCCATGGCAACAGGTGATATTTCAAGGGCAATGCCGTCGATTGTTATGTCTGCCAGTATGTTGCTCGGAACAGTGATGTGGCCCATTATTTCCAGAAAATTTGATGCAAGAAGAAGGAGAAAAAAGGAAAAGCTTCGTCAAGAAAGATATAAAAGATATTTAGAGAAGTTTGAAGTTCTTTTTAATGAAGAAATTGAAAAACAGGAGGAAATTTTAAGGGAAAATCATGTTCCAATCACTGATGTGGAGAACCGTATCAAAAATGTGCAACGAAACCTCTGGGAGCGGGGAATCGGACAAAATGACTTTTTGAAACTCCGTGTCGGTAACGGCCAAGGCTTGTTGGATGCGGAAATATCTTCAGGAGAAAAGAAGTTTACAATTGAGGAAGATAACCTGCAAGAAGAATTACATGCAGTAGTAAACTCCCCGAAAATTTTAAAGAACATTCCCATTACGCTATCTTTATTTGAGAATCATATTTCAGGTGTTATCGGGGAACGTAAACAAATCGTTGAGTTTGCCAAAGGATTCATATTTCAGTTGGCCGGCTTTTATAGCTATGATGAAGTGAAAATGATCTTTATCTATGATCAGGAAGAAGAAAAAGATTTTGGTTTTACTAAGTGGCTGCCGCATGTTTGGAGCAATGACCGAAAAATTCGGTTTATCGGAACAAATCATAATGAGGTTAAAGAGGTTTCAGCTTATATCGAAAAGGAAATTGAGAATCGTTTGCTTCAGAGTGAAAGCCAATTTGAAGATGTGACACCGTATTATGTTGTCTTTGCCTTAAGTAAACGGCTTTCAACTCGGGCAGAGATGTTGAAAAAAATATTTTCCCATAAAAAGAATATCCACTTTAGTGTTATTACTTTTTATAATGAACTGCAAAACCTGCCAAAAGAATGTACGATGGTTGTTGAACTTGAAGAGAATGGCGGAAAATTATTTGATAAAAATGATATTACCGGGATATCGATACCGTTTACACCGGACATCTTTTTAACGGAAGATCCATATGAGTTAAGTGTCAAGCTAGCTAATATTCCACTAGATACATCGGAGAATTCCGCGAACTTACCGTTAGTGGTTACATTTTTAGAAATGTTTGATGTTGGCAAAGTTGAACATTTAAATGCACTAACTCGCTGGAAAGAAAATGATCCAACCAAGTCTTTGGAAACACCTATTGGGGTAGATACTTTGGGTGAAACATTTAAACTGGATTTGCATGAAAAATTTCATGGACCACATGGCATAGTTGCAGGGATGACCGGTTCCGGGAAAAGTGAATTCATTATTACATATATTTTATCTCTAGCTGTTAATTATCATCCAAATGAAGTTGCCTTTATCCTTATCGATTACAAAGGTGGGGGCATGGCAAAAGCATTCGAAAACTTGCCGCATACTGCCGGTATTATAACGAACTTGGATGGGGCTGCCATCAAACGTTCATTAATATCAATTGAAAGTGAATTAAAACGCAGGCAATCTATTTTTGCGGAAGTAAGTAAAAATGTTGGTGAAAGTAATATCGATATTTATAAATATCAGAAGTTATTCCGTGAAGGTATTGTAAACGAACCATTGCAGCATTTGTTTATCATTTCTGATGAGTTTGCTGAATTAAAAACACAGCAGCCTGAATTTATGAGTCAGTTAGTCAGTGCTGCCCGCATTGGCCGTAGTTTAGGTGTTCATCTAATTTTAGCCACACAAAAGCCAAGTGGTGTCGTGGATGATCAAATATGGAGCAACAGTAAATTCCGCGTGAGTCTAAAAGTTCAGGAAAGAGCGGATAGTATGGACATGTTAAAACGCCCGGATGCCGCTGAACTGACAGAAACCGGTCGATTTTATCTACAAGTTGGCTATAATGAAATATTTGAATTAGGGCAATCAGCTTGGGCAGGAGCCCCATATTATCCAGCTGATAAGGTACAAGTTGAAAAGGATCTGAGTGTCGTCGTTATAGACAGAAACGGACGTCCAATTAAGGCGGCAAAAATGGATAATAAGAAAAATCAGGATCTGAATCCAAAGAAACAGCTGGATGTAATTACTGAGTACCTAAGTAATATTGCTGCGGATGAAAAAATTAACATTCGCCCGCTATGGTTAGAACCAATCCCACCAATAATTTTGCTGGATGAATTGAAGAAAAAATATCAAGTCAAAAAGGCGGATCCGATGGTGCTTAATCCAGTAATTGGTGAGTATGACGATCCGGCACGGCAACGGCAAGCACTTCTCAGTCTGCCATTAACGGAAGAAGGTAACACAATTGTATACGGTTCGGCAGGAAGCGGAAAAACAACTTTTATAAATGCGATGGTCTATTCGTTAATCCATGAGCATACACCTGAAGAGGTTCATATTTATTTATTGGACTTTGCTTCTGAAACGTTACGTGCTTTTGCCAAGGCACCGCATGTAGGAGACGTTATTTTATCTTATGAAAACGAAAAAATTAGTAATCTATTTAAAATGATAAAAAGTGAAATTGAAGATCGAAAGAAAATATTCGCTGACTATGGCGGTGACCATGCTTCCTATACACAAGCAACGGGAAGGGAAATTCCATCTATCGTTATCGTGATTCATAATTTTGCTGCTTTTAATGAAATTTATCCAGAAAAAGAAGATGCGGTATCTTATCTTTCCCGTGAAGGTACAAGGTATGGCATTTACTTTGTGCTAACTGCTCTTGGAACAAATGCAATCCGTTATCGATTATTACAAAACTTTAAGCAGTTGTTGACGTTACAGTTGAATGATGAATCCGACTATTCAATAATTGTCGGGAAAACGGAAGGCCTGTTTCCTTCCAAATATAAAGGTCGGGGACTTGTTAAGAAAGATGCTTTATATGAATTTCAAGTTGCCCATATTACAAAAGATGCGTTTCCTTATCAGTATATTCAAGATGAATGTATCAAGTTACAGCAAGAATGGGAAGGTCAAACAGCCAAACGAATTCCAGTTTTGCCGGAGAAGGTAGATTTTTCATTTCTGGCTGAGTATGCAAAAGAGGGCAGTTTGACGGTTCCGATTGGTGTAGAAAGAAATTCATTAGATGTCCATTATTATCCATTTGGCGCTTCCTATATCCATTTGGTTTTATCCGGCGGGATGGAATATGGGCCATTTATTGAAGCAATATCTTTTCTTATGGTACAAAAATGCGGTTTTAATGTTACCGTTATCGATCCAATAGGGAGTTTTAAAGCAAAAGATCATAAAGATATCCTTTATTACTCAACTCCCAATGAATGCGAGACCATTGTATCTTCATTATTTGATCTGGTTGTTTACCGAAATAACACATATAAAGATGCACTTGAGAAAGGTGTGGAAGTTGAACACTTTGAGCAAAAAGTTATTATTATTAATTCCATTGCCGGTTTAAAAAATACGCTTTCTGATGAAGGTGCCGAAAAACTTTGGTTAGTCCTAGAGAAGGGACAAGTGAAGTATAATGTAACCTTTATTATTACCGAACAAGCCAGGAATCTTAGTGGAGATATTACATTTGCCAAGTGGTATAAACAACATATTAATGGTAGTGATGGTATTTGGGTGGGCAATGGTATTACAGAACAATTTCACCTGAAACCTTCAAAAAATACAGAAGAGATGAGAGAAGAAATCAGTGCTGATTTTGGTTTTTCTTTACAAAATGGTAAGGGTGTAAAGGTAAAACTGTTAAACACTGAAAAGGAGGGATACGGCAGTGAATAAAGTACTTGTTGAAATTTTCCTTCCTGCTGCGAATCAAAGTTTTGATGTTTATATCCCTTTAGAAAGTAGAATGAGCGAGGTGCTCGTGTTAGTTTCTTCTCTACTAAGTGACTTATCTGATGGCAAATATAAAGCTACACAAGATGCTGTATTATGCGATGCAGAAACAGGAATAATTTTCAATATTAACATGACTGTTTTTGAACTAGGTATTAAGAATGGTTCAAAACTCATGCTAATATAAATTTTTATAAAATCTAAAGGAGGAAAAATCATGGGTAAAAAGATTTTAGTTACACCTGAGATACTGGAAACAACTTCCGGTCAACTCGAAACACATTCGCAAAGTTATTCAGACATAGCCAAGCAACTGATGCAAACAGCCCAAACAATGGGAGCGGCTTGGGAAGGTGACGACAATTTAGCATTTGTCGATCAAATTACCGGCTTCACGGAGGATTTAGACAAAATGGCCCAAAAATTATCGGTAGCGGGTCAAGCATTAAAACAAATGAAAGATAACTATGTACAAACCCAGCAACATAACATCACACAAGTTCGTAAACTACAAAATTAATAGAAAAAAAGGAGAGGATAAACATGGCTGGACATATTCGCGTTGATACCGATCAGGTGGCACAAATTGCTTCAACAATTGAGTCTTTAAACCAAAAGCTTTCTACTGAACTGCAAGAAACGGCAAAATTAGTTGCAAGCCTTGCAGATACTTGGCAAGGGCAAGCTTCTCAAGCAACGATTGATGCATATAAGGAATTTGAAGCGAAATACTTCCAAACTTACTACGATATTATCGATAATTACGTAAAGTTCTTAAGAGCCCAAATTGACCAAGGCTATTTCCAAACAGAATCAACCAACACAGGTTTAGCTGATGCATTCAAGTAATATATAAAAAGAATACAGACTACAAACGATGATTCAATCGTTTGTAGTCTATAACTTCAATAAGACTGCCTACATTCATATTTTTTCACGAAATCCAAATTTATAATCCGGATAATGAGCAGGAGGCATTATGTTGACAAAAAACATAAGCAAAATGGCAGTTGTAATGTTGTTTCGATTGCAATAAGTTTTTTTTTATTGGTTGGGTTCATGTAGATAACTATACCGCTGACAAAATAGAAAAAGGATTAACAGAAAAGTATGGTGGGACATTTGAAGTACTAGCACTTGGTAATCGTTATGGAACCATGACAAATGATTATGTTAAGGCAAATGTTAAAGCAGTGGATTCGGGTGTCGTTTTTACTGCCAAAATGAGCCCAAAAGGGGAAATTTTAGCGGATGATTATGCAAGTAGAAAAGTTTCCGGGCAACTTGAAGAACTTTTGAATAACCATTTAAAAAGTGAAGGCATTATAGCTAACAATTTAATGTTTGTATATGGAAGTAAAGACCCACTTAAAACAGAATTAGGTACATCATTAAATGATTATATTTCCAAACAATCACCTAAGTACTTTTCTGGTTATTTAGTTATTAAAGAAAAAGCTTAAATAATACAGGAACGGCGTTTATCAATGCATTCCAAAAGACATTCACTGATATCCAAAATACTGAGTTAGTAGCAAATGTTTGGATAATACCGGAAGAAAGTTATGATGATATTATTGCAGATTTTACTCGACTATCTGAGGTGGATAATAGCTGGTTTGATAATAAAAATACACGTAACCATTTTAAATTCATTATGAATAAGGATGGCATTAATTTAGATGAGAATGAATTAAATCAACTTTTTCAGGGGGAAAGTAATTTGGCTTATTCTGTTAAAGAATTAAAGAAAGATACTAATTATGCTTATGTGAAACTTTAAAAGAATCACTTAAAGGTAATTCATTTACCGTTTTGAGGTAAGTAACAATATGTAATTTACTATCATGCATAGTAGATTTACTCCCGGATTGGATAGGAGGATTGACAGTGTATAAAATATTATGCAAAAAGGCAGGTGTGATTCTCATTATCATGTCAATATTAGGATTAATGGGTTGCGGTAATGATAAATATACCGTTAAGAGAATAGAAAAAGCATTAACAGAAAAGTATGGCGGAACATTTGAGGTACTTGCACTCGGAAATCGATATGGAACCATGACAAATGATTATGTAAGGGCAGATGTTAAAGCAGTGGATTCGGGTGTTGTATTCTCTGCAAAAATGAACACAAAAGGTGAAATAATAGCTGATAATTATGCGGGTGTTTTAGTATCAAAACAGCTTGAAGATATGTTGAATAGCAACTTAGAAAGTGAAGGAATAACAGCAAAGAGTTGTATGACAGGATTTAGCAGTATTGATACAGGAGAAATAGAAGTAGGTATTTCGTTTAATGATTATATTGCTAAACATAAACCAGAGTCATTTGGTGGTTATTTAGTAGTGAAAGAAAGCCCAAATAATACAGGGGCAGCTTTTATTAATGCATTCCAAAAGACATTTGACACAATCAAAAACATTGAGTTAGTAGCAAATGTTTGGATAATACCGGAAAAAAGTTATGATGATATTATTGCAGATTTTACTCGACTACCTGAGGTGGATAATAGCTGGTTTGATAATAAAAATACACGTAACCATTTTAAATTCATTATGAATAAGGATGGCATTAATTTAGATGAGAATGAATTAAATCAACTTTTTCAGGGGGAAAGTAATTTGGCTTATTCTGTTAAAGAATTAAAGAAAGATACTAATTATGCTTATGTGAAACTTTAAAAGAATCACTTAAAGGTAATTCATTTACCGTTTTGAGGTAAGTAACAATATGTAATTTACTATCATGCATAGTAGATTTACTCCCGGATTGGATAGGAGGATTGACAGTGTATAAAATATTATGCAAAAAGGCAGGTGTGATTCTCATTATCATGTCAATATTAGGATTAATGGGTTGCGGTAATGATAAATATACCGTTAAGAGAATAGAAAAAGCATTAACAGAAAAGTATGGTGGAACATTTGAGGTACTTGCACTCGGAAATCGATATGGAACAATGACAAATGATTATGTACAAGCAGATGTAAAAGCGGTAGATTCAGACGTTGTATTTTCTGCCAAAATGAGTCCAAAAGGGGAAATATTGGTAGATAATTACATTAGTAAAACAGTATTAAGTCAACTTGAAAAGATGCTTAATAGTAATTTAGAAAGTGAAGGGATAACAGCGAAGAGTATGATGTCTGGATTTAGTAAGTCAAACACAAGTGAAGTAGAATTAGGTACACCCTTAAATGAGTTTATTTCTAAATATAAACCTTATCTATTTTCTGGTTATTTAGTAATAAAAGAAAGCCCAAATAATACGGGTGCAGCATTAACGAATGCATTTCAAAAAACATTCAATGAGATTCAAAATATTGATCTAAGGGCAAACGTCTGGATAATACCTGAAGAAAATTATGATGAGATTGTTGCAGAAATGTCCCAACTCCCTGATATAGATAATAGTTGGTTTGATGATAAAGAGACACTGAGTAATTTTAAATTTTCAGTTGAAACAGATAGTGTAAGCCCAGATGAGAATGAACTAAATAAACTTCTCCAAGGGGGTGAGTGAGATTTGACTTATTCTGATCAACAATTAAAACTAGCTACTGAACTTGCTTATTTGGATTTACATGAAGCGTTTGAACATTTTAAAGGTGAAGTGAAGGTTCTTGATGCAATAGCATTTCTAGAAGATAAGTTCAATACAAATTTATCAAGTAAGCAAATAGAACAATTGCATACAATCAAAAAGGAATTAATTTCTACAGGTAATGATGGTTGGGTAATTACTGATTACAAGAATGATAATAAAAAGGATCAAACTGGTCTTTACGGAATTGTTCTCGATACGGGTGATGGACATATTGTTGCTTTTCGGGGAAGTGAAAGCATGTTAAATTCACAACATGCTCTTCAAGACTGGAGTGAAGCTGATTTAGCATTACTAAAACCGGGATTAACCGAGCAGCAAAAAAAGGTAAATGAGTTTTTGGAAGAAATCAATAATAGTGACTATATAACAAAATATGATAATGTAGCATTCACAGGTCACTCTCTAGGTGGTAACCTGGCTATTCACGGATCAATAATGTCGACTTTTTATGAAAATATTTTCCCTCGAATTCGGCAAGCTGTTAATTTTGACGGACCGGGATATTCCAAAGAATATCTTGCAGAATACAAGGAACAAATTGAGTTGATTAGTGAAAAACTAGACGGTGAATTCCGTCATTACCAATGGAGTGTGGTTGGGGCTATTTTAAATCCGGCTACGGGCATTAACTTTGAAACATTAGCCACAAAAGCGACATGGAATCCTTTGAACTATTTAGTTATGGAACATTCAACTTCAAATTTAATTATTGATGAAACTACAGGTAAAGCAAAACGAGAAACCAATCTCGTTAATGGTGGAAAAAGTCAATGGGAACTTATGTTTGGTAAGTTTACTGAGTCCATCGATCATCTATGGGCACCTGTAGGTAGTTTTCTGGTTGATGCATTAGGCGGCATACTTGTTTTTGTCATGTATTATAAAGTCCCATTAGCAATCGCAGTTGGTGGTGCAGTCCTCGCCCTTGTTGCCATTGGCGGAATTCCTGCCCTTGCAGTTATCGGACAATTGATTTTAGCTGTTGTCGCCATAGTTGTCACTGTAATAGCCTTTGGAGCAACCATTGAAAGCATGCTTGAATTATTCAGTGATTTGTTTAAGGAGATAGGAAAAGTTGTTGGTAATGCACTTAAATGGACGAACGATAAAATTAACCAACTCATTGACTTTATGAGCACGAAAGTTT
>ERZ1673768.11-NODE-11-length-78730-cov-18.609215_pt1 | contig 78730 bp, 66 predicted proteins | sample MGYA00580142_ERZ1673768 | MGnify/ENA primary metagenome ERZ1673768 (study PRJEB41219, sample SAMN04549649) | soil metagenome | isolation source: soil | place: USA: Texas, La Sal del Rey | collected 2008-06-23 ... | reverse complement strand
ACTGACTTAAATGGTTTATTAAAACGCTTTGTCTTGTTCAGTTTTCAAGGTTCAAAACCAAAATCGACTTACTTATTCTAACCAATTTTCTTCAATTTGTCAACTGCTTTTTTACAAAAGCAAAAAGATTAGAAAAGCAACTTTTAAGATACGAACAAAAAAACTTTTGTAAGCCGACATTCTAAAGTGACTCATCTATATTATCATCACTCAATCCGAAAGTCAATTGATTTTGAAATCAACTACTTTCTTAACGACAAGATTTATTATATCACCGACAAATCTATATGTCAATAAATTATTCTAAAATTATTTTTTAGAGTTAATGTTAGTGTTAGTGTTAGAATTAACCTAGAATTATTTTGAAATTACTTTTTTACTCTTAAAGTAGTTTACTTCCTTGCCTGACATAATCCTATTATAAATGAAAGTCTCAGCATACACTAAAATCTAATCTTTTTTTACGAATTAGATACGATATATTCCTTCCATTGCATTTTGTCACATTATAGACGTTCATTTTTACAATTACCTTCAAAATTTATTGGTGAGCTTAAATCTCTCTTACATTAAATAAGAAGGATTCCAAAGATGACCACTTGTGATTTTCGAAAACCACAAATTCTTTATTGGCAAAATCGAATATTGGAGGTTTCTGCTTCCATAATCCTTTCAAATACATGATAGTCACCCATGTATCGCCAAGCTGCACCACAGAGGATGAAAATGGTTTTTTCATGGTTGTAAAAATTTTTCGTGCTTTCAATTTGCTTCAATCAGTAAAAGGGCTAAGTAAGAGCATTATTTACATTTGGTTACTTTTACTTTTAGCAGAGCCTAATGAAAAAATGATTAATCCACTTATCACAATGAATCCACCTACCCATTGTGTCCAGATAAGTTTTTCACCAATTAGTATATAAGCCAATATGGCCGCTCCAACCGGTTCAAATAAAATAGCCATCGATATAATATTCGTACTTACCCATTTTAGTGCTAAGTTGAATAATGAATGACCAAGCAAATTTGGAAATATCGCCAATAACAAAAAATAAATCCAATCTGTTGTTGGATATGGGTAGAGCGGTTCCTTCTTTATCATTACATATAGTAAAAGTGCTACAGTGCTCATAAAATAAACAACAAATGTATAGGATACCACAGAAATTCTTTTTCGAACCGCTTGACCAATTAACAAATAGGCAGTAATCAATGCACAGGCTATAAGTGCCAATATGTCACCAATCAATGCTTTTTCATTTAAATAAAAATCTCCCCAACTAATCATAACACTTCCAGAAATTGCGACAACAGCACTAAAAATTGTTTTTACTGATATTGGTTCCTTAAAAAGCAAATACGTTCCAAAAAATGAAAATAATGGTTGTAATGTTACTAATACAGTAGAACTCGCAACTGAAGTATAGTCCAAAGATTCAAACCAAAGAATGAAATGAAACGCAAGAAAAACACCGGCTATGGTTGATAATATGTAGTCCTTTTTTGTCATATTTCTTAGCTCTTTAACGTATTTTATAAGATATATTGGCAACATTATTAGCACGGTGAAAAACAATCGATAAAACGCAATAACACCTGAAGGGGCTGTTGAAAATTTAACAAAAATGGCCGACGTTGATACGGATAATACTCCAATAATGACAAATATATATGGGTTTACTTTTGGTTTTTCCATACTTGTTCTCCCTATTTTCTTCATAATTATGTTTTATTTATTACTTTCATATAAATGTTTCGTATAATAGCATTATATAGTATAGATGATAATAAAAAATTACTAGATTGTAAGAAGGGATAAGATTGCTCGAATATATTCATTGGGAAGTATTGGTGAAATTAGGAGTTACAGCTATTCTTGGATTAATCATTGGTTTAGAGCGAGAGATTAAACGGAAACCAATTGGCTTAAAAACATCACTAGTCATTTCGATTGTTTCCTGTTTATTAACCATTGTGTCGATTGAATCTGCCTATCGGGCTACTAGTGCACAACAGGGAGTTAACATAACAATGGATCCGCTCAGACTGGCTGCACAAATAGTATCCGGGATCGGTTTTTTAGGAGCCGGTGCGATTTTAAGAAGGGGAAATGACAGTATATCCGGATTAACGACTGCGGCCATCATATGGGGAGCTGCCGGAATAGGAATTGCCGTTGGAGCCGGATTTTATTTTGAAGCGATTGCTGGTGTTGTTTTCATTATGATTAGTGTTGAATTAATTCCTTCCATTATGACTTGGATCGGACCGAAGCAGTTAAGGGAAAAAGAAATGAAGTTAGATATCATTGTTCATGAAAATAAATATGTTAAAACCATCATTGATACCATTCAAAATAAAAAAATTTCTGTTTATCATATCCGTATTCGGGATTTAAAAGATGGCGGGCATTTGATTCAATTGAATATTGGAGTTAACTACAAATTGAAACTAACGAATTTATATGAACTGATCTCCAATATGGAAGGCGTTAAACAAGTGGAAATTGAAAGTCTTCACTAAAAAATTCTTTACTCGATAAGTTGCACCATGGTATAAAAGATTTTTCACATGTCCCGAGTCAAAAAAATGGGAGTGTTGCCTTTTGTAAAATCGGTTATAGGCAACATTCCCCTATTTTCCTTTATGCCATTCATAACTTTTCATGTGTAAAAAATAACCATTCCTTCTATTATTTATATGCTCGAGTCATTTCAATAACTTATTACATGTATGAAATCTTGCTCCATGTCATGAATCATGTACAATATATACTTGAAACCCTGCATTTCTCGCTCTCTCCGCTAAAGCTTCAGCATTCTCCCGCTTTGAGAAAGCACCGATTTGAACTTTATATAAGGTATTTTGGTTTACCGACGAAGGTGGTGAGGACGGGATCGGGTTTACAGGTGCACCGGTTTTCCTTGGTAATCTAAATGCCCTCGCTAAACCGTTCACATGTCCCCGTGCAATCCGATTAATATATGCAGGATCCTTCAATTTATTTGCATCCGTAACATTGTCGACAAAACCATTTTCAGTAAGAAGTGCCGGCATATTTGATTCTCTTAACACGTGAAAATTTGCCTGCTTTTGTCCCCGGTCACGATAATCTGTTTGTTTTACCACTTCTTCATGAATAGCATCCTGATAGCTTTTTGTTAATGCATCTACATTCGGATATACATAACTTTCAAAACCGGTTCCGCCACCGGAATTTATATGAACGGACAAATAAAAATCAGCTCCCCAGCTGTTTGCGGCAGATGTCCTGGCATTTAGGCTAACGGTTTGGTCTGTTGTTCTACTCATTCTTACAGAAACATTTTGGTATTCATTCAATAAAATTTGCTGAATTTGATTTGCAATTTGTAAAGTAATATTTTTTTCACTGATGCCATTACCAACTGCACCAGGGTCCGAACCACCGTGTCCCGGATCGATAAAAATTTTAACCAAATTTTTCACCTCTCCAATTTTTTTAGAATTTGAAAATTGTACCCGGATCCAGTCGAAAACATGACTATGCTCGCCGGGATCTCATAATTTTTATCACAAATATAAATAGGAAATGTAACAATTCCTTTTCCTTGATAGTCAGTCCCAAGATGAAAGACATAAAGACCGGGTATAAAATTAAAGACTTCCTAATTTATTTATATGTAAGAACTAAAAAAAGGGTTAAGAATTCTGTTGTTGGTACATCGGAGGAAATTTTTTTAAAAATCGGCATACTGATTATGGTAAAAATATTGTTTTTGAGGTTTTTTGCGGCATGATTTGTTTCTAATAACCGAAAAAATGCAAGGCCTATTTCAAGATAAGCGGCTTGCATTTTTCATCAAAAATATTGGCATTTCAAACGAGTTGTCTACTCTGTTCATACGCTTCAATTTTATCTTTAAGTAATAAAGTTAAGTCAATATCATCCCAACCATTTACTAATTTCTCCTTATGATAGGCGGGAATGTCAAACGCAATAACTTGGTCACCGTCAGTAATTGTTTGTGCTTCAAGGTCAACAGCCAGTGTAAATGAATCCCGTTCGGCCTTTTCCATCCAATCTTGAATAATAGATTGGTCAAGCATAATTGGTAGGATACCATTTTTTAACGCATTATTGTAAAAAATATCGGCAAAACTTGGTGCGATTACAACTCGGAAACCATAATCAAGAAGAGCCCAAGCCGCATGTTCACGTGAAGAACCGCAGCCAAAATTTTTTCCTGCCAAAATAATGCTGGCACCGTTGTATTTTTCATCATTCATTGTAAAATCTTGCCGAAGACTCCCATCATCATTGTATCGCCAGTTATAGAATAAAAATTTCCCAAACCCCGTTCGTTCAATGGCTTTCAAAAATTGCTTCGGGATAATTTGGTCGGTATCGACATTTTCCCGATTTAACGGGTAAACGAGTCCTTTATGATATTGAATAGCTTCCATTATTTATACCTCCTTTGAAAGATGTAACAAGTCTGTCCGACGTAATTCCAAAATTTGTAAATAATGCATAACATGTTTAAACCGTCTGATTAGCGATAGATTTATTCATGTTCCTGCATGATCATGTGCCAAAGGTGGTTCATTGGACAGACTCACAGGTCCGTGCTTAATCTTTTATAAACGATTTCAACTATACTATTTACCGTCAAAACGTCCGTACTGGATCATTTTAACCGATTACTGAAGGACTTGTTGAAATTTCCGGACATCGATAAAATGACCGGTAATCGCCGCAGCGGCCGCCATTTCCGGACTGACCAGATGGGTGCGGGCACCATTCCCTTGCCTTCCTTCAAAATTCCGATTTGAGGTTGATGCACATCTGCCACCGGGTGGTACAATATCTTCGTTCATCCCTAAACACATACTGCAACCGGCATCCCGCCATTCAAATCCGGCATCCTTAAAAATTTGATCCAGTCCTTCCTTTTCCGCTTCCATCTTTACGAGAAAAGAACCCGGAACAACGATGGCCCGTTTAATATTTGGATGAACTTTTCGGCCACGGACAATTTCTGCCGCTTTCCGTAAATCACTTAAGCGGGAATTGGTGCAAGAGCCGATGAACACATGATCTATATTAATAGAAGCAATTGGTTGATTTTCTTCCAATCCCATATATTCTAATGCGCGGCGGACCTCCTCTTTATTTTCAACTTCACTAATCGCAGGTGTCGAACCGCTAACCGGCACGCACATACTTGGATTTATCCCCCATGTGACTTGCGGTTCAATTTCTTCCGCATTAATCGTTAATGTTTTGTCATAAGTCGCTCCCGAATCAGTAGCCAGCGATAACCAATTTTCAGCAATCTCTTCAAACTGTTCCCCTTTTGGCACATATCTTTTTCCTTTTAAAAATTCGACCGTTTTCTCATCGGGACTAATTAACCCGGCTCGAGCCCCGCCCTCAATGGACATATTGCAAATCGTCATCCGGTCTTCCATCGAAAGTTTTCGAATGGCATCCCCCGTATATTCAACAACATAACCTTGGCCAAAACTTACTCCAAATTTTGCGATGATTGCCAAAATTAAATCTTTCGCAGTTACACCGGGACCTAGCTCTCCAACAACATGGACATTCATTGTTTTTGGTCGTTGTTGCCAAATCGTTTGAGTAGCCAGTACATGTTCGACTTCACTTGTTCCGATCCCAAATGCCAATGCACCAAATGCACCATGCGTCGATGTATGACTATCACCGCAAACAATTGTTTTACCTGGTTGTGTTAATCCGAGTTGAGGTCCGATTACATGAACAATTCCTTGGTCCGGATGAAACATATCCGCCAACCGGATTCCGAACTCTTCGCAATTTTCCTTCAATGTTTCCATTTGTTTTTTCGAGATTGGATCGCGGACAATTTCCCGGTTTGCTGTCGGAACATTATGATCCATCGTCGCAAAAGTTAGATCCGGTCGCCGTACTTTTCGATTATTCATCCGCAACCCTTCAAAAGCTTGCGGTGATGTAACCTCATGAACAAGATGCAGATCAATATATAGTAAATCCGGTTTTCCTTCCTCTCTGTGAACAACATGATTTTCCCATATTTTTTCAATAATCGTTTTCGGTTTTCCCATGTTTAAACCTCCTGCAAAATCAAATCATTATCAAGGAAAAATAATGCATAGTCAAACATTACTAACTTTTCCCCGGTGGTTACCGGTACTAGTGCTTCCGATGACCTATCCAATGAACAGAGTCATACATTACTAAACTTTTTCCCGGTAATTGTTGATTGTAATTTTTCTGTAATGACTTCCGTTATTTCGTTTGTACTGAGTTTCGTTCCGTTTTCTATTTGTAAATCAGCGGTATGATAACCGTCTGATAATGTTTCATTGACTGCTGCTTCAATCGCACTAGCTTCTTCCTCCATAGCAAAAGAGAACCGGAGCATTAATGCCGCAGATAAAATCATCCCAATCGGATTCGCCATTCCTTTACCGGCAATGTCGGGTGCCGATCCATGAATCGGCTCATACAAACCGAACTGATCGGATCGGATACTGGCAGAAGGAAGCATACCTAATGATCCGGTCAAAACCGATGCCTCATCACTTAAAATATCGCCAAACATATTTTCCGTTACAAGAACATCGAACTGGCTTGGGTTGGTTATTAATTTCATACTGGCGGCGTCTACTAAAAGATGTTCTACTACTACATCTGGGTATTGACCGCTTTTTTCATTGACAATTTCCCGCCAAACCCTGCTTGATTCCAGCACATTTGCTTTATCAACAGAGGTAAGTTTTTTCTTCCGCATCCGGGCAAATTGGAATGCCTTATCTACAATTCTTTCTATCTCATACCGTTCATAATATAACGTATCGACAACGACTTTCCCGTTTTCGCGGCGTTCACTCGGTTTACCGAAATAAATTCCGCTCGTTAATTCACGGACAATTAAAATATCACTATCCTTAATAATATGTTCTTTTAACGGAGATGCATGGAGCAATGAAGCAAAAGCTTTAATCGGGCGGAGATTGGCAAATAGACCAAGTTCCTTTCTAATTTTTAACAGCCCTTTTTCCGGCCGAATGTCAGCGGGCACGTTATCCCATTTTGGCCCGCCAACTGCCCCTAACAGAACCGCATCGGCATTTTTACAAGCATTAACCGTTTCGTCCGTCAAAGGAACTCCGAACCGATCAATTGCATTACCACCAATGGCATGTGTTTCATATACAAAACGATGATTAAATTTTTCTTCCACTACATGAAGAACTTTTACTGCCGCCTCTAAAATTTCCTTTCCAATGCCATCACCGGGAAGGAGAATAATACGTTTTTCCATAGTTTTCACCTGACTTTTCTAAGCAAAATGGGTTGAATTTTTATCGATTCTACTATTTAATCGCAGTCGGCTCTTTGACAACTGAGCTTTGTTTAATTAAATACTTATTGACCGCATTAATGTAGGCATGTGCTGAAGCTTCCAATACGTCAGAAGCCGTACCACGTCCGTTCATAATTTCACCGTTTACCTTTACCTGAACATAGGCTTCTGCAAGCGCATCTTTTCCCCCGCCAATCGAACTAATTTGATAGTCTAAAAGATTTGTTTCTTCTGTAATCAAGGCCGCTATGGTTTTATATAAAGCTTCCACACTGCCATTTCCTGTACATGCCGTTTGCACAATTTTATCTTCCGGCGTTTTAACGGATACGGTTGCTGTTGGAATATTGGCTGAACCATATTGGACCTGGATCATTTCTAATTGATATTTTTGGACTGTGTTTGCATTGGTTTGGATTTCCATCAAAATTGTGAACAAATCTTCATCGGTCACTTCTTTTTTATGATCAGTTAACTGTTTGAATTGTTCGAATGCTTGATTTAGTTTTTCCTCAGAAAGTGTAAAGCCGAGCTCTACTACTTTTTCTTTAAATGCATGTCTGCCGGAATGTTTTCCAAGGACAAGATTATTGGAATGAACGCCAACCAATTCCGGTGTAATAATTTCATAGGTTTGAGCATTTTTCAGCACGCCATCTTGATGAATCCCTGACTCGTGAGCATAGGCGTTTCGGCCAATAACCGCTTTATTCGGCTGTACGACCATGCCGGTTAGTTTTGCGACTAAATCACTGGTCCGCTTTAATTCATCGAGCTTCAAGTTCGTTTCATACGGGTAAAAGTCAGAACGAATCTTAAGGGCAATTACGACTTCTTCCAATGCTGCATTTCCGGCCCGTTCGCCGATCCCGTTAATGGTCCCTTCAACTTGGGTTACCCCGTTTTCAATCGCAGCCAAGGAATTTGCTACAGCCATGCCTAAATCATCATGACAATGACAAGAAAGCGCCACTTGATCGATATTCGGCACATGTTCCCGAATATACCGGAACATTTTTCCATACTCTTCAGGCGTTGTGTAACCGACCGTATCCGGTAAATTAATCACATTGGCTCCTGCTTCAATGACTTTTTCAATGATTCTTGCTAAAAAGTCCAAATCAGAGCGTGACGCATCTTCTGCTGACCATTCAATAAACGGAAATTTTTTCTTTGCATATTTCACCATGTTCACCGAAGTTTCAATGACTTGTTCCGGTGTCATTTTTAATTTGTATTTCATATGAATTGGTGATGTGGCTAAAAACAGATGCAAACAAGGTTCTTCAGCAACTCGCAATGCCTCCCAAGCCGCTTCAATATCGGATTGAACCGCTCTGGAAAGCCCAATCACCGAGGAGTTTTTAATTGTTTGGGCAATCGCTTTTACAGCCTCAAAATCACCTTTGGACGAGGCCGGAAAACCAGCTTCAATTCGGTCGACACGAAGCCTTTCAAGTTGTCTGGCAATCTCTAATTTTTCCAGTTGATTCAAGTTTACACCCGGTGATTGTTCTCCATCCCTCAAAGTCGTATCGAAAATTTTTATCATCGTCATACCCATCCATCCCTTCTTTAAAATTTTTTGCTTGATTTTTCATAACACATAAGCAGTATCGACATGATCTGACTGGAGACTTTTCCTTCTTGCCGGTAACCTCAAACCGATGATTATTTATAAAAAAAGGCTCTCTTCTCCCACACAAATCTATATTTAGATTCATGTTGGGGAGAAAAGAGCCTTTCCTCGGTACCACCCAAGTTCATAGCATCCTCGCAGATACTATCTCGTGAAGCATGAAGCCTCGTTTTGGTAACAGGTGTTAGAGTTACACCCGGCGAAACTTAATGAGATGAATCATCCGTTCAGTTCCGCACTCAGGGATGAGACTGGAACAATATGTATTTCCGGGCTTCCACCGCCCCCGGATCTCTGTGAATACATGCCTATTGTTCCATAATCCCTTCATTGCTTTCATCTATTTTTAAAATTTCGTCATCAACTAATATTGTCATTTATCATAAAACATTTTATTTAAAAGAGCAAGAGGTTTTTATAAAAATTTTATATAAATCTTTTTAAAAATAATTATCTAAAAAATCATGACAAAGCTTATATAATTATTAAACCATTCAATCTGTTCTTGCAAGTTATCGTTTTAGACTACTTCGACAAATCGATTCCTGTTCCAATTGTTTCCGAGTCAGCTACTTTCCTGCTCCAAAATGTTGCTAACAGCGGACCTGAGATATTATGCCAGACACTGAAAATAACACTTGGCACTGCCGCTAGCGGTGAAAAATAAGTCATTGCCAATGTAGTGGCCAGTCCGGAATTTTGCATACCTACTTCAATTGCGATTGTCTTTTGGCTCGGATAATTGAGCTTAAAAAGTTTCGCTAACCAAAAACCAAGCAATAAACCGAGACAATTGTGTAAAACAACAACAATGAAAATGAGCAATCCATTTGATAATAGATTATCTTTATTCACTGCCACAACTGCCGAGGCGACTCCAACAATCCCGATAACTGAAATTAACGGCAACACAGCCGTACTCTTTTCCACTTGTTTGGGAAATAGATAATGAACTAAAACCCCTAAGACAATCGGTAACAACACAACTTGTACAACAGAAACAAACATACTCCAGAACGAAACTTCCATCCATTGCTTTGCTAATAACCATGTTAAAAACGGTGTCATTATAGGAGCCATCAATGTGGATACTGCTGTCGCACAAACAGATAACGCCGCATTTCCTTTAGCCAAATAAGCCATAACATTCGATGCAGTCCCACCTGGTGCACAACCGACAAGAATAACACCCGCAGCTAATTCCGCTGGCAACTTGAGTAAAATGGCTAGCGCAAAGGCCACTAACGGCATAATCGTATATTGACTAACTGCAGCGATAATGACACTTTTCGGTGCTTGGAAAACAGCCTTAAAATCATCAACAGATAATGTTAATCCCATTCCAAACATAATGATGCCCAGCAATAACGGAATATGAGGGGCTATCCAAGTAAAGCCTTCCGGAATAAAGTAACTTAATAGTGCAAATAAAATGATCCAAACAGCAAATGTATTGCCGGCAAAATTACTGACTTTCGCCAATTGATTCAATGTAATCACCCGCTTTTATAGTTTAATTAATGATTATAGTATAAATTTTTATTTTTTCAATACTGTTATCAAAAGATATTTTTTAGAAAAATTTTTAAAAACACTTGACTTATGCGTGAAATTCAAATAAACTATCTTTTAAAATAACGGTTAAATTAATTGATAATTTATACAATTACTGTATAAATTTTTAAAGCGATGACGGGAACGGGGAAGCAAAACCAATGTGTAAGCAGCGAATCGGGGATGGTGAAAGCCCGGTTACACAGTTTGTTTCCTGATCATCCCGGAGTGCCGGACTGAACAGGGTTAACCTTAGTAAGTTTGGCCGGGTACGAACGATCAGTACCTGTTATCAAAAGAAGCTCCATGCTTCATGAGGTAGTATCTGTGAGGATGCTATGAAGTTGGGTGGTACCAAGAAAAGCAACTCTTTTCTTCCCAAACATGTCATAATTGTTCTGGGTTGAAAAGGGTTTTTATTTTTAAGCAGTCTATCTAATTTTAATTAGCCGACTCATTTGAAATATTTATTTTACTCATCTTTTACAAATTTATAAAATATTAACAAATATCCTATTGACCCTTTCAGAAAAATATTTTATTATTAACGGCAAAACAATCTTTTTTAACGCAGTGCAGCATAAATTTAATAAAGTGTTCTAAATCATTTAAGATATTTTTAACACGATGACGGGAACGGGGAGCAAAAATCATGTATTTGCAGCGAGTCGGGGATGGTGAAAGCCCGGTCATACATTTTGTTCCTGGATCATCCCGGAGTGCCGGTTTGAACAGAATTTCCAAGTAGGATCGGCCGGGTGCTTCGTTTGCACCTGTTATCAAAAGAAGCTCTATGCTTCATGAGGTAGTATTCGCGAGGGTACTATGAACTTGGGTGGTACAGAGGAAAGAGATCTCTTTTCTCCCCAAAAATTCTGCTTGATGTAGGTTTAGGGGGGGGGAAAGAGCTTTTTTTATACTTTCTAAATTTCTTACCAAAATACTCAATTCATTCAAAGGGGAGGTTTCTTTCGTGAGTCTTAAGGTAAAGAATGAAGAGGATATGCAAGTTGACCAAATAACTGGTGCTGACCTTTTAGTCGATACACTGATCAATGAAAAAGTGGATACGATTTTTGGGTACCCTGGGGGGGCGGTATTACCTATTTACGATGCTTTTTATCGTAAAAAAGCACCTTTCAAACACATTTTAACGAGACATGAGCAAGGAGCCATTCATGCGGCGGAAGGATATGCCCGGGTTACAGGAAAACCAGGAGTTGTGTTTGCCACATCCGGCCCTGGTGCGACCAACTTAGTAACAGGAATTACCGATGCCATGATCGACTCAATCCCGCTTGTTATTTTTACAGGTCAAGTTGCAAAAAATGTAATTGGTACTGACGCATTTCAAGAAGCAGATGTTATTGGAATTACAACACCAATTACAAAATATAATTATCAAGTGAACGATTTGGAAGATTTACCGTCAATCGTTAGGGAAGCTTTTCATATTGCATCAACAGGAAGACCCGGTCCGGTTGTTATCGATATTCCTAAAAATATCGCAACGGGGTATGTTAGTGGCAACTATACGTACGTTTCTGAAATCAATCTGCCCGGTTATCAACCAAATTTTATGCCGAATCCACTGCAAATTACAAAATTAGTTGAAGCGCTAAAAACAGCCAAAAGACCGCTTGTATTGGCAGGTGCCGGAGTATTGTTTGCCAATGCGACAGAAGAGCTGAAGCAATTTACTGAAAAATACCAATTGCCTATCACTAATACATTACTTGGATTGGGAAGCTTTCCCGGTGATCATGAACTGTTCCTTGGCATGGCCGGTATGCATGGAACTTATGCTGCAAACATGGCCATATCAGAATGTGATTTATTAATTAATTTTGGCGCACGTTTTGATGATCGGCTCACCGGGAATTTGAATCATTTTGCGCCTCATGCCAAAGTTGCACATATTGACATTGATCCGGCCGAAATAAGTAAAAATGTCGAAACCCATATCCCGATCGTGTGTGATGCCAAAGAAGCACTAAAAGCACTGTTAAAATGTGAGCTTGAAGTTTCATCGCATAATGAATGGAATCAGAAACTAGCTGTCTATAAAACTGAAAAACCGTTATGGTATGAAAAGCCAAAAGAATTCGTGTCACCTCAATGGTTTATTGAACAAATATACAAAATTACTAATGGCGAGGCGATTGTGACAACAGATGTCGGTCAACACCAAATGTGGGCAGCTCAATACTTTCATTTTAATAAACCAAATTGTTGGGTAACTTCAGGAGGTCTCGGTACAATGGGATTCGGTCTTCCGGCTGCGATTGGGGCACAAATTGCAAGACCAGACGAACTCGTTATTGCGATCGTCGGTGATGCCGGTTTTCAAATGACCTGTCAAGAGCTTGCTGTTATAAGGGAAAGAAACCTTCCAATTAAAGTTATTATTGTTAACAATGCTGCGCTCGGTATGGTTAGACAGTGGCAAGAAATTTTTTATGAAGAAAGATACTCAGAATCTATACTTACATTTAACCCGGACTTTATTAAACTTGCTGAAAGTTATGATATCAAGGGCGTAGTTATTGATAATCACGAAAATGCCGTTCAGCTATTGGAAAAAGCCATTCATTATAACGGACCGGTTCTCATTGACTGTAGAGTCCCTCAAAATGAGTGTGTGTATCCGATGGTTGCACCGGGAGCCGGCCTACATCAAATGGTGGGGGTGACAAAATGAGACGGATTATTACAGCAACCGTCCAAAACCGAAGCGGTGTTCTTAATCGAATTACCGGAATGTTGACAAAACGCCAATTTAATATTGAAAGTATTACGGTAGGCGGCTCAGAAAAAGACGGTATTTCAAAAATGACCTTTGTTATCGATGTGGCCGACCCGCTGAAATTCGAACAGTTAACAAAACAATTAAATAAACAAATTGATGTTATTAAAGTAACCGACATTACCGAAAAGGCTCATGTTGTTCGTGAATTGGCTTTAATTCGCGTCGCAGGCTCTCGTCAGCAACATGCAGAAATTCAAAGTGTCATTGCACCTTTCCGTGCCTCAATTATTGATGTGAGTAAAGACAGTTTGATTATTCAAGTAACAGGGAAACCGGATAAAATTGACGCTTTAATTGAATTATTGAAGTCCTATGGAATTAAAGAATTGACAAGAACAGGCATCACCGCATTTTTACGGGGAAATCAACCGCAAGTAACAGAGATGAATTCACTTTCTATCTAAAGAAAATCAAAGTCCAATTCGAAAGTATAGCTCGCATAGGTTTTGATGAATTTACTTCTATCTAAAGAAAAGCAAATTTCGAAAGCAGGGCTTGGTAAGTTTTGATGAATTCACTTTCTGTCTATCACTTATAAAAACTGGAAAAATATAACTAATTTTTGGAGGGAATAATTATGGTAAAAGTTTTACATTATGAAGATATCCAAAGAGACGTACTAACAGGAAAAAAAGTTGCCGTCGTCGGCTATGGATCACAAGGCCATGCCCATGCACAAAATTTGCGTGACAGCGGTTATGAAGTTGTAATCGGGTTACGTGAAGGAAAATCTGCCGCACGTGCCAGGGAAGACGGCTTTACGGTGTTGCCTGTTGCTGACGCGGTAAGTGTTGCAGATGTTGTCATGATTTTAATGCCGGATGAAACCCAAGCAAAAGTATACAAAGAAAGTATTAAACCTAACCTGAAATCAGGTGCAGCCATTGCTTTTGCACATGGTTTCAACATTCATTTTGGTCAAATCGTACCCCCTGATGATGTTGATGTATTCATGGTTGCACCAAAAGGCCCGGGACATCTTGTCCGCAGAACGTATGAGGAAGGTGCCGGTGTTCCTGCTCTTTACGCGGTGTACCAAGATGCTACCGGTCAGGCAAAAGATTTAGCATTAAGCTATGCGAAAGGAATCGGAGCTGCCCGTGCCGGTGTGTTGGAAACGACATTCAAGGAAGAAACCGAAACCGATCTCTTTGGTGAACAAGCCGTCCTTTGTGGTGGTCTCACAAGCTTGATTAAAGCCGGTTTTGAAGTACTGGTGGAAGCAGGATATCAACCGGAAGCCGCCTATTTCGAATGTTTACACGAAATGAAATTGATTGTGGATTTATTGTATGAAGGTGGCCTATCCAATATGCGGTATTCCATTTCAGACACCGCACAATGGGGCGATTTTGTATCCGGACCGCGTGTAGTTACCGCCGAAACAAAAGAACGGATGAAGGAAATTTTAGCTGATATTCAATCCGGTGCATTTGCAAAGAGTTGGATTTTGGAAAACCAAGTCAATCGTCCACAATTCAATGCGATTAACGCACAAGAGTTGAACCACCCAATTGAAAAAGTTGGTCAAGAACTACGTGCATTAATGCCGTTCATTAAACAGTCAGTAAAAGATCAAGAAACAAAAAAAGTGGCTGTGACTAAGTAAAATGAATAGCGGGGCTGTGAGTTCATAAAAATCAGTCTGTGAACTTATCATTCATATTTGATTAGGGAACATTTTGAAACTGATAGTCCCGCACAAAACGTCGTTATGTTTTTTATAAGGGAGTGTGAAGAAATTGGGGATTGTTTTTTAACTGAAAAGAAAATTTATTCTGCGATGAACGCCTTATCTCCGTTCGTTCACCGCACACCAATATTTACTTCGGAAACAACCAATCGGATTGTTGGGAAAAAAGTATATTTTAAAATGGAAAACCAACAAAAAACAGGTGCATTTAAAATACGGGGTGCCACCTACAAAATTATGCAATTAAAACGGGAGGAGCTTAAGAAAGGGGTCATTACCGCTTCTGCCGGCAATCATGCTCAAGGAGTAGCTCATGCAGCCAAGAAAGCAGGAACAACGGCAACAATCTTTATGCCGGTACACACTCCGCACGCTAAGATTGATGCGACGCGAAACTATGGTGCAAAAGTAGTTTTGACGGGTGAAAGTTTCCAAGAGGCATATGAGGCTTCCCTTGAGTTGCAAAAGGAAACCGGTGCAGCCTATATTCATCCTTTTGATGACTATGATGTCATGGCCGGTCAAGGGACAATTGCACTTGAGTTACTAAGACAAGAGGATAGAATTGATACAATCTTCGTTCCTATTGGTGGCGGTGGATTGATCAGTGGTATCGCAGTAGCAGTAAAAACAATCAATCCCCATATTAAGGTGATTGGGGTTCAAGCGAATGGAGCTGCTCCGGTCTATGACAGTTTTCAAAAGAAAAAACCTACAAATTGGGACCGCGTCTCAACGATTGCAGAAGGGATCGCCGTAAAACAACCGGGAAAAAGTACATTGCCGATTATAATGAAATATGTAGATGATGTGGTGACCGTGACGGATGAACAAATTGCTGCCAGCATCCTTTATATGTTGGAACGAGGGAAAACGTTAATTGAAGGAGCAGGTGCCGCATCCATTGCCGCCTTATTCGCCTATCATCATCATTTTAAATCGAAACATTGTGGACTGATTGTTAGTGGAGGAAATATCGATCTTGATGAAATGTCGCATATTCAAAAGCTCGCCGCATTGAATCATGTCGGCAGTGAAAGTATCGCGATAAATTCATAAGTGAGTTTATTGATTAAAAATATTCGATTTCAGGTTGTTTCTTTTTCATTCTGTTTTTAAGCAAAATTAGCTTACATTACGTTGAAAACTCGCCAGAATATTGGCGAGTTTTTTGCTAGCTAATAGGAAAACATAATAAAAAATGACATATGTTTTGTCCATACGTCATTTTTTATTAACTTAGTTCGTCAACGCTTGAATCGGTGCGGGGATTCTTCCACCACGCCGAATAAATTTTTCCGAACCATACCCGTTTACCGCCATGACCGGGGCTCGACCAAGTAAACCGCCAAACTCAATCATGTCCCCCTCACTTTTACCGGGAACAGGAATAATTCGGACTGCAGTTGTTTTCTTATTAATCATTCCAATGGCTGCTTCGTCGGCAATAATTGCGGATATTGTTGTAGCCGGAACATCCCCGGGAACAGCAATCATATCAAGCCCCACCGAACAAACACAAGTCATCGCTTCCAACTTTGAAAGACTGAGCGCATTGTCCACGACTCCGCGAATCATTCCGTTATCTTCACTAACCGGGATAAACGCCCCACTCAAGCCGCCGACATAAGAGCTCGCCATTGTTCCACCTTTTTTCACGGCATCGTTCATTAGAGCTAAAGCGGCAATTGTTCCATGTGTCCCAACCCGTTCGAGCCCCATTTCCTCTAAAATTTCGGCCACACTGTCATTCATCGCATTGGTTGGTGCCAGTGATAGATCCATAATCCCAAACGGAACACCGAGACGCTTAGCAACCACACGACCAATAAACTCACCGGCTCGAGTAATTTTAAAAGCAGTCTTTTTTATGACTTCAGATACTTCACCTAAATCAGCTTCCGGGTGCCGCTTTAATGCATTCAACACAACTCCCGGTCCACTAACCCCAACATTTAAAACGACTTCCCCTTCTCCGGTCCCATGAAATGCGCCTGCCATAAATGGATTGTCTTCAACCGGATTACAAAAAACAACCAATTTTGCACAGGCAAGTCCATTTTGATTCTTTGTCCTTTCCGCTGCTTCTTTGATGACCTCCCCCATTTTCCGAACAGCATCCATATTGATACCGGATTTGGTTGTACCGATGGAAACGGAGGCGCAAACTCGTTCGGTGACGCTTAAACTTTCCGGAATTGCTTCAATTAATGTTTGATCTGCTTTTGTCATTCCTTTATGGACAAGTGCGGAAAAACCACCGATAAAATCGATACCCAATTCTTTCGCTGCATTATCAAGTGTTTTGGCTATTTCAATTGCTTGTTCCTTTGTCGCATCACCTAAAATTTCCGCAATCGGTGTAATCGAGATTCGCTTGTTAATGATTGGGATACCATACTCTTTCTCTACTTCCTCAGCAGTTTTTTTCAAATGCTGTGCATGGGTAGTGATTTTATTATAGATTCGTTGATTCATTTTAGAAAAATCGGAATCAGCACAATTTTTCAGACTGATGCCCATTGTGACTGTTCGAATATCAAGATTTTCCAATTGAACCATGCGAATTGTTTCCATCATTTCATTATATGTAATACTCATTTTTGTGGACTCCTTTACAACAATCAATTATATTCGATGCATAGCTTGGAAAATATCTTCTAGTTGGATATTGATTTTTAGATTTAGTTTTTCTGCAAGTTCATCCATCTCTTTTTGCAAGTTCTCCAAATTAGCTCCCGTCATATCGACAATCATCATCATTGTAAAAAACCCTTGAAGGATGGTTTGGCTAATATCCAGAATGTTAATTTTATGATTGGAAAGAATCGTCGTAACATTGGCAATAATTCCGATCTGATCTTTTCCAATAACACTGACTACTGCGCGTTTTTTCTCCATTTTTGTCACCTCATATTTATAAAAAATAAGATTGGATATTTCCAATCTCAAGACAGAATAACATAGAAACAGATTGTTACTCTTCTGTCCTTTTGCCTGAGATTGTGAATCCGTCGGCGCCGGGATACCCGGTCTCTCCAGAAGCTGCTCCTTTTGTAGTGTTACCCACAAAATTCATCGCTTAAATTTTCTAATGAATATAGTCATATTATCAATGAAACTGGGGATGGTCAATAGAAAACCGACGCGAAATTTTGTCAATTCAGTTTGGATTTTTTGCGGAATTTCCGGTGTCTAGCAGGACTGGCGAATTCCATACCTTTCTTCCCCTTCAAAATAAGAACTTTTTGTAAATTTTTGTAAACACTATAGACGCAATCCATATCAAGTTGTACACTCAAGATATAAAAGATTACAATATTCAATTTATTATTGGGGGAAGGTCAAATGGCTACAGAAGATGATTTTAAAACTATCGATCAAATCATTTATCGAGTTGCCGCAAAACAAGTTTACGACCAATTAAAAACAAATAAAGACGGTTTATCATCCGAAGAAGCCAAAGAACGCTTACAACAATTCGGTAAAAATACAATTAAAGAAAAACAAGGGAGACCGCTATATTTACAATTTTTATCAAACTTTATCAGCATGATGGCAATTCTTCTCTGGATTAGTGGAGGTATTGCCTTCGTTGCCAAAATGCCCGAACTCGGAGTCGCTGTTTGGTGCGTCAATATTATTAACGGAATTTTTAGCTTCATTCAAGAATACAAGGCAAGTAAAGCAACAGAAGCATTAAAAAGTATGCTCGCTTCCTATGCCAGAGTGATCCGTGACGGGAAAGAAGTACAAATCTTGACCGATGAGCTTGTTCCCGGTGATGTGATGCTCATTACAGAAGGCGAAAAAATTTCTGCTGATGCCCGTCTTATTGAAGCAAGTGATCTGCAAGTGAACCAGTCTGCGCTAACAGGAGAATCAAATCCGGTGCGAAAATTTTCCGATGCTATTCACCGAAATGATTTGACGAATCTTGAAATAGCTAATCTTATTTTCACGGGAAGTACTGTCTCCAGCGGTTCGGGAAAAGCGGTCGTTTTCAAAACAGGGATGGACACTGAACTTGGCAAAATTGCCGGGCTAACCCAAAACGTTACAGATGAACAGAGTCCGTTGCAAAAAGAATTAAATCGACTAACTAAACAAATCTCCATCATTGCACTGACATTCGGTTTTATTTTCTTTGTCCTAGCTGTTTTCTTCGTCAAAGACCCTGTAGCAGAGTCGTTCATCTTTGCATTAGGAATGATTGTTGCTTTTATCCCGGAAGGACTTTTGCCAACAGTCACCCTTGCCTTAGCTCGTGGTGTACAAAGAATGGTAAAGAAAAATGCACTTGTAAAAAACCTCTCCTCTGTCGAAACACTAGGCTGTACTACAGTCATTTGTACGGATAAAACCGGTACATTAACGCAAAACGAGATGACTGTAAACCATCTCTGGCTCCCGGATAAAGAGCTGGAAGTCACCGGAACCGGCTATGCACCAAAAGGGGAAATTATCGACGGAGACCATAAGATTACATCCAAGACGAATCCTGATATTAATCTTCTCTTGACTGCTGCCAGCCTCTGCAGCAATGCGCGAATTTTGCCACCCGATGAAAAAAATCCACGCTACACTGTACTCGGTGACCCGACCGAAGCCTGTTTAGGCGTCGTTGCTGAAAAAGCGGGTTTAAAACTTGAAAACATACAAAACGAACAACCGCGCATCCGTGAACTCCACTTTGACTCGAGAAGAAAACGAATGACGACCATTCATCAATTAAATAAACCGATTCACGGAAAAAATCGGGTTGCCTACACAAAAGGGGCACCGAAAGAGTTAATTGAGCTTTGTGAAAATGTTCTGATTAACGGTCAAATCCAGCCAATAACCGATGATATGAAAAAAAAGGCTATGACAGCAAACGATAACTATGCACGTCAAGGTTTACGGGTTTTGGCTGTTGCCGTCCGATATTTAGGTCAAGACGACCAAGATATCCCGACATCTTTAAGTGCTTATACACCTGAAATCATCGAACAAAAAATGACGTTTATCGGATTAGTTGTCATGGCTGATCCTCCGCGTCCGGAAGTCAAAGAAGCAGTACAAAAATGTCACCAAGCCGGTATTCGCATTGTTATGATAACCGGTGACTATGGACTCACTGCCGAAAGTATTGCAAAGCGGATCGGCATTGTGACAGGCGATCACCCTCGCGTTATTTCCGGACTCGAACTAGAAGGAATGTCTGATGACCAACTGAAAAATGCCTTAAAGGATGAAGTCATTTTTGCACGGGTTGCGCCGGAACAAAAATATCGAGTCGTCGATAATCTCCAACAACTTGGTGAAGTCGTTGCGGTTACCGGTGATGGTGTTAATGATGCGCCGGCATTGAAAAAAGCCGATATTGGTGTAGCAATGGGAATCACAGGAACGGATGTTGCCAAAGAAGCCGCCGACATGATTTTGACTGATGATAATTTTGCTTCCATTGTCCATGCGGTTGAACAAGGACGAGCTGCCTACAACAATATTCGTAAATTTTTACTTTATATTTTGAACAGTAATGTCCCGGAAGCTGCACCATCAATGGCGTTTTTGTTATCAAAAGGAGCGATTCCACTGCCGCTCACCATCATGCAAATTTTATTTATTGATCTTGGTACCGATTTAATCCCGGCGCTTGGTCTTGGCTCTGAAAAACCGGAAGCCGGCATTATGAACAAGCCACCAAGAAACTTGAAAGAACCTTTATTAAATCGAACCATTTTGATTAAAGCATTCTTTTGGTACGGTATTTTAGAATCCATTGTTTCTCTTTCTGCCTATTTCTTTGTCAATTCCATCAATGGTTTTTCGTTAGGGAATTTGGCTGAGGAAGGAAGCGCAACTTATATCGCTGCCACAACAATGACACTGGCTGCAATTGTTTTTTGTCAAATTGGTGCGGTTATGAACTGCCGTACAGAAAATGAATCTGTATTTAAAATCGGTTTTCTTAAAAACATAACGATTAATGCAGGGATTATTCTTGAGGTCATTTTGTTACTGGTCATTATGCATGTGCCTTTATTACAAAAAGTCTTTGGTACAGCGCCAATCGGGGTACAAAGCTGGACTTTCTTAATCTGCATTCCGCCTATTATTTTAGCCATTGAAGAAATTCGCAAAGCAATTTCGAGGAGAATAGCGAAAACTCATAAATGAACAGAAATGGAGTGAAGGAAAATGCGGGATATCATTGTTGGTTGTGGTCATATGGGAGCAAGTTTGGCGATGAATCTTCAATTAAGGGGACATGATGTGACGATCATTGATAAGGATAAAGAGGCTTTTAAAAAATTACCTCCTGATTTTTCCGGTGTAAAAGTTGTCGGTTTTGGAATTGATAGAAAGATTTTAGAAGCTTTACGAATTGATCAAGTGGATGCGCTTGTTGCTTGTACGAATGATGATGAAACAAATGCACTATTGGCCCGGATTGTAAAAAATCAATATCGGGTTCCTCAAGTGATTGCTTTACTATACGATCCAAGGAAAGCGGATATTTATCAAAGTTTCGGTATTCAAACAATTTCTCCTGTTTCCTGGGGAATTCAAAGAGTTACGGAATTATTAAGCTATAACCAACTGGATACTGTATGGTCCCCTGATAATGGTCAGGTGGAGATAATTCGGGTAGAAACTCCCCCACTTCTCATCGGTCATACCGTAAAAGAACTGATGAGTATGGGCGAAATTATGATTGTGACGATTAGTCGGGGGAATCAATCTATCATCCCTGTGTCGGGAACCATTTTACATGCACATGATGTTCTGTATATCGCTGTTGTTATGACTGCTAAAAATAAATTAAAAACGATGCTCGGATTAAGATAAGGGGTGAGTAATATGAATGTGATTATCATCGGTGGCGGGCAAGTTGGTTCTTATGTCGGAAAACTCCTGGAAGAAAATGGTATTCAAATAAAAATAATTGAAATACGTGAACATTTGATCGACAAGTTAATTGAGGATTTTTCCAGTGAGGTAGTTATTGGGGGAAGCGGAACAGACCCAAATACGCTAGAGGAAGCTGGAATTAAGTCAGCTGATGTTTTGGTGGCTGTTACCGGTCGTGATGAAGTAAATCTTGTCGCTTCCACCATTGCAAAGTTTGAATTTGGGGTGCGCCGTGTTGTCGCCCGTGTCAACCATCCGCGTAATGAGTGGCTTTATACGCATTCGATGGGCGTCGACGTTGCGATTAATCAATCGAATATTATGGCCCATATGGTCGTCGATGAAATGGACATGGAAAATCTGTCTACTTTAATGAAGTTAAACCGCGGCAACTACTCGATTGCGAAAGTCGCTGTACATGAAGGGTCTAGTGCAGTTGCTAAACCAATTAAAGATTTGGGGATACCGCCGAAATGCGTTTTGATTGCGGTTTTACGGGATGAGGAGGTCATCATTCCCCGCGGAGAAACGTTCATTGAACCGCATGATTCAATTTTGCTTTTGACAGATGCTGACGCAGAAAAAGAAATTAATCGGATTTTTGCTGTGAGTTAAATACCTAAGATTCCGGCAGTGTCTCTATATTATTTTTAGATTATTAATAGGTTTTGTCCACGGCAAGATATATAGCTCGTGGACAATTTCTATGTGTATTATGCAACGTTAACCTGAAATATTCAAAGCTACATCGAGGAAAATTGTTAACTTAACTCACCAAAACAACTTAATTTTCAGTTGATATGATCAATAATTTGAACATTTTTTCTTGACTAAGAAAACTGATAAAGGACAAGAATACACAAGAACAATATTGAATCAAGTTTACGAATTAGAACGGCGGGCTATGGAAAAGACCCTTGCCAGTTATTCGCCGGAATTCGTGCAGGCAATAGAACAATTTACAGCTTATTTGAAAGAAGAAGCCGAACATTTTAGCTATGGAGAGTGAATGATATGAACAGTACAGACAAGGAAGAGATTTTTCCTTACCACATACGAGATTTGACGACAAACGATATAGACCAGTACAACGCATTACTCCGATATGCTTTTCAAGTAACGGAGCAGGATTTGATAAATGCAGGCTGGCAAGGTGATGAAATTAAGCAATCGAAGTTTCCTGTATTAGAGCGTGCCGATATACTCGGCTGTTATGACGGTGAAACCCTTGTTTCGCAATTTGCCGTATACCCCCTTAATATGAATATTTATAATGAAATCTACTCCATTGGATTTATCACCAGTGTTTCCACCTATCCCGAATATTCCGGGAAAGGTATTATGTCAAGACTGATGAAGAAAAGCCTGATACGCATGAGAGAAAAAAGACAATCGTTGGCGCTGCTATACCCGTATTCCATTCCACTATATAGGAAATTTGGGTGGGAAATTATATCTAACAAGATTTCTTACAGCATTAAGGACAGGCAAATACCTTCAAAATCAAAAGCCCCGGGAAGCGTTCACCGTGTGAGCTGGGAGAATGAGGATTTTATGAATCTGCATACGCAGTTTGCAAAGCAGACACATGGCTGCCTATTCCGTAATGTTTTAGCTTGGGAGGAATATTGGCGGTGGGATTATGACGATACGATGGTTGCGATTTATTACAGCGTAGAGAACAAGCCTCTTGGATATATGGTGTACCTAATTCGGAACGATATTATGCATATCAAAGAGATGATTTATCTCAACCGGGAAGCCCAAAAGGGATTGTGGGAGTATATACACGCTCATGACTCTATGATTGACGAAGTTCGTGGAAATACCTACTTCAATGAACCCGTTGCCTTTGATATGGACGACGGAGATATTAAAGAAACCATACGCCCTTACATTATGGGACGCATAGTAGATATAGAGGAGTTTTTTTCTCATTATCGCTGCGACCCTTTGGAAAAGAATGTTTGCATTTCATTTAAAATTACTGATGGAATATTGGATTGGAATAACCGTACATTTAACATTCTGTTTAACGAGGGACGCTGTTTACTTACAGACCAAAAAGCTGATTACCATGTTGCCATGTCGATTGCCACTTTGACGACTTTGTTGCTCGGGTATAAAACCGCAATACAGCTTTATCGTACAGAACGTATACAAGGGGATGAACATTCAGTGCGAAGATTGGACGATGTAATTTTGCACGAAACTCCCTATATTTCAGACTATATTTAATACTTCAAAGAAAGGATTTGTTATTTTGTTCGAACATATAAAGTCGAGAACTTGTGTGATTGCACTTTTAGGAAGTGCAATCCTATCTTTCGGACTATATAATGTCCACTCTTTCAGCGGGGTAACTGAAGGAGGCGGTTTAGATTTAATATTGCTTCTTTAATATTTCACCTGCGGTATCGGCTGTTGTATTCAATGCTGCTTGCTATGCCACCGGGTGGAAAGTGATGGGCAAGGATTTTGTCATATACTCTATTATTTCAAGTATAGGATTTTCCTCCTTTTATGCTGTTTTTGAGCAGTTTGGACCCATTGTGGCCGGGACTTGTCGATTTACCCCTGCTTGCAGCCATATTAGGAGCTATATTTGTAGGCGTAGGCTCCGGTCTTTGTGTCCGTTTCGGTATTCCGCAGCGGTGATATTGCTGTTAGGGTGTGTTTTTCTACCAACGGTGCAGAGTTGGGCGACATGTTAAAGCGTTATTTTATCTCTTTGAAAAAAGCCCCGAAATAATGATTTAATAAATCATATATAATCACTTTTAAGTTCACATATGCTGTAATAATTTAATTATACCCTCTTTCAGTTTGAGACTAGTTATTTCAAAAAGTTGATAAAAATATCCTTGCAAAATATTTTTATTGGTTATATAATAATTTTTGTCAGCGTTATAGAAAAAGAATACGGGGCATTAGCTCAGCTGGGAGAGCGCTTCGCTGGCAGCGAAGAGGTCAGCGGTTCGAGCCCGCTATGCTCCACTCCAAGGAACCCTTGATATAAGAGGGTTTCTTTTATTTTTTGAAGGTTGATTTTTGAAGGATTTTGAGGTGAAATTTTAATTTGGTCATATTTTGATCATAGCTGTGTTTTAACTTATCCTATCAGGTATACTACTGCATTTTCGCTAATACATGGGAATATGTACCCAAGGTGATTCTAATTGGCGTATCCGAGTCGTTCGGATATAACCTTTGGATTGATGTTCAATTGTAACAACATCGTAGCATGGCTGTGCCGTAAATCATGAAAGCGAATCTTTTTCAGATTGGCTTTTTTTATTTGTCTGTTAAAAGATCTCCGTAAGTTGCTTGGATTAACAGGAGTACCAAGACTTGTACAAACTACTAGATCCAAGTCATTATATAACTCTCCTGCTTCTCTCTTGTCACTTTGAACTTTCTTTTTATGACTTAAAAGTTCATCTACCGTTTCATCCATCAATTGAATGACTCGTTTTCCTGCTTTCGTCTTTGCCCCAGGTTTCAACTCTTTGCCATCTGTAAGAGCGTTTGGCGTTTCATAATTTGCCTTTTTTCAAATTTGATATCAGACCAACGCAATGCTAAAATTTTTTCCCTATCTCATCCATGACATAATGCTGTGTAAGGTACAATAAAGTTTACGAAATAGCCTTTCTAAAAAAACTTCCTTTCTTCTATTAACTTTGAGGCATCGGTAAAAACATCAATGTAACTGCTCCCGAACCGCATCACAATACGATGCTAAATTCCATTACTCAAAACCTCATGAACAGCAAACACAAACAAACAAATTAACACCCATTTCTTCAAATAAAAAAACCAATTTCTATTTATCAGCAAATAATAAATTAGAAATTAAATGGTTACCAACCAAAAAGCCCATTTTTCAAGAACATCACGCTCAAATAACATTATATTGTGTCTTGATAAAGAACGATGATACTATATTTGGTTCAAATTTTTCTATAAAACCTTTTTGGGTGCTAATCATTAAATATAATTGTTGTTCTTAACATACCTTAAAGGATTTACCATAGGTTGTTTATTCCTACAATAACTCCTTTTGAAAACCTCTGAATTACAAAAAATACCAATTAATATTATGTGTTAGTCATTTTGAAAGAACCCTAGTATACTAAGATCTTCTTATACACATAGAGATTAAAATATGTTAAAATTTTTTCAAATAGCGAATTCTGAATTATATTTTTTGAGGTATAGTATAAAAATTATTTATGTTATTTTAGGAGGATGTAAAATTGAAAATGATTTGCATTCAATGTCAAACTGAAATGATAACTGATTGTTCGGTTACAGTAGAGGGTGGTATGTTTGGGATAAAAATTAGTCAAAAAGGAAATAAACTGTTTAATAATATTTCGGCAGTACCTAAGTCAGCAGTTTGTCCAAATTGTGGAAACGTATCATTATATATCGAGGAATATAAACAGTTTAAGAAGTAAACAAAGCATTTGTTGCATGAATTCGTATATCTAAATATCAAATTTATTTCCACTACCATGATTCGAGGTGTTCTGTCTCATACTTTCGTCTGAACGATGTTAAGTCAATGAATAGATAGTCATGGAAGAACATAATCAAAAGGGCAATCATGGAAATGACGAAGGTAAAACCTTCTATACCACCATAAATCTTTAATATTGATAAGAAATGAGGTTGGTAAAGTGGAGATTAAACTCACAGATGAAGAAGCAAAGTACCTAATTGAATTATTAAAATTTGTTTTCAAAAAATACAAAGTCGATTTAAGACCGGGGAATAAAGGTGATGTCCTTCTTACCACAGAGGAAGAGTATGAATTTATACTTCACTATTATACTCCCTCACATCGTGGAGATAGATTATCTTTGCATCTTAGAGAAAGAGAGACAAATACAAACTTAGTACGAATTAATATTGATCCAAATGGGTTTCACAAAAATTCTAATGGCGAAACTATCTATGGAAACAGAATTTTAATCTTCTCCTATGAAGAATGGGTAAATAAAAGTGATGGATATACACATGTTAGAGCATATAACTTACCAAAAGAATTTAAAAATATTGATTGTCTTGAGCAGGTATTTTTAGACTTTTTGTTGTATATTAATGTTAAGAGTGAAGGAAAAATAACATTTGCTCCCTTATTATAAAGGATGGTGGTTAAAGTGGAATTGGATGTTGTTAAAGACTCCTATGTAAACTGGATACGGGAAAACACCCACTTATCTGATGGTCTAAACAATTCCATCGAAATCTCATCACCTTTTATTGATTCCTTGAATGAGAATATAAAGTTATATGTAGTCCCAGAGTCTAATGATATTAAAGTAACAGATGATGGTTACACAATATGGAATCTAGAAACTACTGGAATGGTCTTTCGAAAAGGCTCACAAAGAGAAAGAATTTTATTGGATATCATGGAACGGTATAGTGTTGATATAGACTTAAGCACTAAAGAATTGTATATAAAAACTGACAACGATAACTTAGGAATGGCTATACATGTATTAACACAAACCATTTTAAGTGTTTCAGATTTACTGCGTTTCAATAAAAAAAATATAAAGAACCTCTTCTATGAAGAAGTAAATAACTATTTTACCCAGAACAAGGAAATTTTTGATTACTTCCCTGATTTTGAAATACAAGGCAAGTCAAAATTAATGCATAGATTTGATTATTTAATGACTACTCAAAACAAGCAAAAGAAATTAGTCAAGCTCGTTAATTACCTAGACCAAGTTCAGCTAGAGAGAATCCTTCTAAGTTGGCAAGACACGAGCCAACAAAGAATTAAAAAGTATAACGAAAATCTTGGGATGGTAGCATTAATAAATGACTCTCAGAAAAAAATTTCAAGTAAGTTTGAAATTGCATTTGCTCAATATGGAATTGAACCAATAGGATTTTCAAATAAAGCGGCCGTGAATCAATCATTATCTCTTGTTGGATAATTAAACGTACAAAAAAACTCATCTATAAATGTTACTTGACTTTAGATGAGTTTTTTCTTTGCAGTAAAAAATAATGCTTATCTAATATGTGCCTTCAAACAAACATTTAAAACGAATCTTGTTTATTGTAGAGATAATAGACTGATTACTACCCGCTTTTTCTGTCCGCTATCTTTTGTACCAGTAATTGACAAAGAATTTACCACTTTTTCATCTAGTTACCTACTAGATAAAGTATAGAATAATGGTTTTTGAAGTATCCTACCATCATTTCAAATCTATTAAATTCTCTGTTTTCACATATTGGTATTTTTAAAATCAAATTTTGCAATACTATATAGTTTCAATGATAAACCAACTGTTGAACAATATCTTTTGCACTTCGATTATTTTGTCTGCCCTCTTTAAAGATTACTTCACCTGAGGTAATACAGTTTGTTACAGGGCAAACATTCATACAAAGATGACAACCGACACAGTCTTCATTAATAATTTTCGGCGTTCTAGTTTCACCGTCCCATGCAATTGCTTGATGTGATCCGTCATAACAGGAAATATAACATCTTCCGCAACCTATACACTTTTCTAAATCAATATGCGGGATAATCTGGAATGAGCGGTCTAATTCCTCCGCCGGAATGATATTATTTAATGCGATTCCAACAAGTTCATCCAAACGGTCTACGCCACGTTCTTCCATAAAATGACTAATACCGGTAATCATATCTTCTACAATTCGATACCCGTATTGCATAACCGATGTGGTTACTTGAACATTACGACAACCAAGCAGGATAAATTCAATTGCATCTTGCCAAGTTTCAATTCCGCCTATACCACTTAATTGAACCTCATTTAACTCTTCACATTTTGCAAGTTGTGTAATAAAGCGAAGGGCAATTGGTTTTACGGCACTGCCAGAATAACCGGAAATTGAGGATTTGCCGTTTACGACAGGTTTCCCAGTTAGAATATCAAGGTCAATATTTGTAATACTTTTTATTGTATTAATTGCCGATACCCCTTGAGCACCGGCACGCATTGCAGCTAGTGCTGGTTCTTCCATTTTCCCAATATTTGGTGTCATTTTTGCAACAACCGGCAAATGTGTATTATTTACTACAGCTTTCGTATATTTATAGACGAGTTCCGGATTTTGACCAACATCAGATCCCATTGCATGACTTGTCATTTGCGGACAAGAGAAGTTAAGTTCTAATATATCTGCTCCTGCTGCCGTAACCTCTTTTGCAAGTGTAACCCATTCTTCTTCATTGGAACCCATAATACTAATTCCAATTACCTTATTTGGATATTTTGCTTTTAATATTTTTATATCTTCTACATTCTCTGCTAAAGAGCGTTCAGAAATTTGCTCCATATTTTTAAAACCGGTCCACGGCGTCGTTTCCTTTGTTGTAATGTCAAATCTTGGAGAAACTTCATCCATTCCGTTTATCCCTACTGTCTTGTAAAAAATACCGGCCCAGCCTGCATCAAAGGCTTTAGAAATTTGTTCTGCATTATTACAAACAGGAGAGGATGATAAAAAGAACGGATTCTCACATTCTACACCTAAAAAATTTATCGATAAATCCTTTTTAATAGCCATAATTTTTCTTACCCCCTAAAAGATTCAATAATTTTTGCTGCAGCTTCTTTTCCTTCTTTAACTGCTCTAACAACTGTATCGCCACCATTGACCATATCTCCGCCGATGAATAAGCCATCTTCTTCTGTCCAAGATTTTGCAACATCACAAAGTTTTTGACCAACTGCTAAGATGACAGTATCTGCCACTATTTCCATTGTTGAGCCATTTTTTATATGTTCAAACCTTACACGTTCCACTTTTCCATTCCCAATAAATTCAACAGGTTTAAACTCGGAAATCATGGGTACACCTAATTTAAAGACAAACTCTTTTTCTGATTGAACAGCAGGTGCTTCATCTAATGCTTCAATAAAAACATCATAAATATTCTCAGCCCCTAGTAGTTTACTAGTTGCGGCGCAGTCCATAGCAACGTCTCCGCCACCAATGATTACAACTGAGCCTAGTCTGTCTATTTGTCCATGATTTTTTTTCGCTTCATTCAAAAAGTTAATGGCCATTACAACTCCATCTAATGTTGATCCGGGGATAGGCAATGTTTTTGATTCCCACATACCGGCACCAATAAATACTTGGTCAAATTCTGCTTTTAATGTTTCTAGTTCTTCTGTTGAGACGTGATGATTTAATTCAAAATGAACGCCTAACTTCACTAATTGATCAATATCTTGATTTATTACTTGTTCGGGAAGACGATATGGCGGGATTAAATACCGTAGCATCCCTCCTGCCTCTTCATGTTCATCATATATCGTAACTTCAACGCCTTGTTTAGCAAGTTCTGCTGCACAAGCAAGACTGGCAGGACCTGCACCAATACAAGCAACACGTTTTCCTGTATATGTTTTCTCTTTATTTAAGTATTTTCTTCCTGATTTTCTTTCATGTTCCATAGCAAACTGTTGCAATTTTTTAATTTCTATTGGCCGGTCAATCCCACAACGACTGCAAGCGGCTTGACAAAGTCTTTCTTGAGGGCAAATAAGCGCACAGCTTGCACCAAGTATATTATTTTCCCGGATTGTTTCTGCAGCTCCGGAAGTATTTTTAAAACGAATACTTCGGATAAATTTCGCAGGGTCAGTTCCCGCCGGACAACCTTTAGTACAAGGCGCATCTTCACATAGTAAGCAGCGAGAGGCTTCTTCCATCGCTCTACGAAAATCATAAGGTTCCAACTGTTCTGGTTCATATTCCATAATTGTTCTTTGCTCCATTATAAGATCCTCCCATTATATTTTACTTTGGTTTAATCAAGCTTTTCGATATATGAAAAAGTTGTTTTCAAATAATGCTTTTTCAATTACGTTAGATTGTTTCGCTTTTCTGTTCGTTTTACATGCCAATTAGAGAATTCTTTTGCAAGTTGGGAACATAAATATCCAAGGACAACACCACTAAGTAAGGAAAATAGTAATACTAACCAATTACCATTAGCTGCAAACGTAGAAAAACAGCCAATAAAAATCCCCGGAACATAATTAATCATTTTTAATTTGCCTATCAAACACATAAGTGAGGTTACAATTCCACTAAATATTGCTGCACTTTGAGGAATTGCAATGATATTCGACAACCAGATAATTAATAATCCGCAACCAAAACCAGTAATATTACAAAGCATTGCTTTTACAAGGCCAGTAACACCGCTATTACCAATCGCAAAAAATGTTGTACAACCAGCAAATCCTGCTCAAGTCAATAAGCCGATAAACGGTGCTATAAACGCCCATAATCCGCATAACAAACCACTGGCTAGTACAGAAGACATTTACTTATCTCCCTTCTAAAAATATTAATAAATAAAAAAACCGGTTGTGGTTTTACGTGGTGTCGAAATAGTTAGATGCAGGCAATGACCACAACACTTCAAGGTATAATCGGTTTCATTATTTAGTTAATATGCATAACTTGTATTTCTCTACTACGGTTAGCAAGACAAGGGCATCTCCCCTTAATTTTCAAATACAGTTTATATTGTAACACCAAAAGACAACTTTGTGATAAACTTCACAAATTTATTTATGAAGGTTTCTTTGCAATTGAAAACACTTATTAATTAAAAGAATTTCGAAAGACTTCGGATTTGTATTGATTCTTCTATTAATAATTCAAACAGCCCCATTCACCATTTGAACGGAGCTGTTTGCATTTTTCGCTATTTTATAGAATTAACAACATCTCGAAACTTTTCCGCCTTTTGCATTGTAACGCTCATCTTGGGCTTCGCAGAAAAATTCCTTCCGAGACTTTATTGGTTCGCCCGGATGATGTTTTTCCATATGCTCGACATACGTTTCGTAACAAGGAACACCGACTAACAAACTAAAAAATTGTTTCCGGTATCTTAATACTTTCTTAATCCATTCCATTTTGTTATGCCCCCGCATTGATATTTTCTCTAGGAATATACGGACTTTCATGAAGTTCCAGTCTTTGATTTTTCAGTATTTTAATCCAAATCCGAATGGCAGAAATAAACACCATAATAACAACAAGCATAAAGATGGCGCAAAGGGCTGCATCAATATAATCGTTAAACAAAATTTGTCGCATTTCACCTAAGTCTTTCGCCGGTGCTAACACTTCCCCGTTATTATATGCCTCTTGAAACTTATTCGCATGAGATAAAAAACCGATTGCCGGATTCGAATGGAAAAGCTTTTGCCAACCGGCTGTCAATGTAACAACAAGTAACAAAACTGTCGGGATCAGTGTAACCCATGTATATTTTTTCTTACCCATTTTAAAGAGAACCGTTGTACCAAAGATTAAGGCAATACCTGCGAGCATTTGGTTCGAAATGCCGAATAGCGGCCATAGAGTGTTAATTCCGCCAAGTGGGTCAACTACTCCTTGATATAAGAAATATCCCCAAGCAGCTACACTCAATGCGGTTGCAGTAATATTCGGTAACCATGCTTCGGTATTGGCGAAAGGTTTATATACGGTACCGATAACTTCTTGAATCATAAAACGGCAAACCCGTGTCCCTGCATCAATTGTGGTCAAAATAAACAATGCTTCAAATAAAATGGCAAAATGGTACCAGAATGCCATTAATGCTTTCCCGCCGATTACTTGGGAGAAAATTGTTGCCATTCCAATCGCAAACGTTGGTGCACCACCTGTACGAGATAGAATGGATTCTTCTTCAATATGATTACTAATTTCAGTTAACATATCCGGTGTAATGGTGTAACCCCACTCTGAGATTGTTGTTGCTGCGGCCGTCACATCGGTACCAATAACCGCAGCCGGGCTATTAATTGCAAAATAAATACCCGGTGTCAGTACACAAGCTGCAATCATCGCCATAACCGCAACGAATGATTCTGTCAACATGGCACCATAACCAATTGGACGCGCATGAGATTCCCGTTCAATCATTTTCGGTGTTGTACCGGAAGAAATTAAGGCATGGAAACCGGATACGGCACCGCAGGCAATGGTGATAAATAAAAACGGAAATAAATTGCCTGAGAAAACCGGACCTGTACCGTTGATAAATTCAGTTACAGCAGGCATTTGCAGATGTGGCATGGCAATAAAAATTCCAATCGCCAAACCGACAATCGTTCCAATTTTTAAAAATGTACTTAAATAATCCCGCGGAGCAAGCAGCAACCAAACCGGTAAAACAGCTGCCACAAATCCGTAAATAATCATCAAAATAGCAATCGTTTCTCCGCTTAAATTGAATATGGCCGAAAGTTCCGGATGTTGACCGATATATCTACCAAATACAAGTGATAAAATTAAAAGAATAATACCTAATGCAGTGGCTTCACCAATTCGCCCCGGTCTGACGAATCGCATATAAATCCCCATTAAAATCGCAATCGGAATCGTTGAGGCAACCGTAAATAATCCCCATGGACTACCGACTAACGCTTTAACAACAACAAGACCAAGTACGGCAAGCAAGATAATCATAATACCTAAAATACCAACCATGGCAATAATTCCAGTTACTTTTCCCATTTCATCTTTAATCATTTCACCAAGGGATTTCCCATTGCGTCGTGTCGAAGCAAAAAGAATAATAAAATCTTGAACAGCTCCCGCCAGAACAACCCCTACAACGATCCAAAGGGTTCCCGGAAGATAGCCCATTTGTGCTGCTAATATAGGTCCGACAAGCGGTCCTGCACCGGCGATGGCTGCAAAGTGATGGCCGAACAAAACAACTTTGTTTGTCGGTACAAAGTCCTTCCCATCATTATTAATTTCACTAGGCGTTTTGCGATTATCATCCAGTTCAAAGACCCGTTTTGCCATAAATTTACTGTAAAAACGATAGCCAATCGCATAAACGCAAATCGCAGCGGTGATCAACCAGATGGAGTTAATTGATTCCCCTCTGTTTAAGGCTAAAATACCAAAACTTGCCGCCCCCAGTGCAGAAATCAAACCCCAAATAACAATTGATTTAATCGCCTTCATTCACTTTCACCCACCTTTACAATATTTTGATATCGTCCATTGTTCAGAATTATACCACCCATTAAAATATTTGTATAATATGTTAATTATAATGATTATTGGATATTTATCTAAAAGTACGATAATTTATAAAACATAAAAATAACACTCTTATATTTACAGAGATTTTCGGAACATCAATTGATAAAACCGTAGAACTTTATGTAGAAACATTTAAAGTCAATCCAAGATTAATCAAAGTAGAATCACTCATTGTGCTCCAATTCTTTCTCAACTATTTAACCTCATTTTTAAATTGCTTCGGTGTAACCCCTGTATATTTTTTAAAAACTCTAATAAAATGGCTTTGATCGTAAAAATTTAATAGACTGGCAATGTCAGACATGGAGTAAGATGTATAGGATAATAAATTTTTTGCCTCATTCACCTTTGCAGATTGAACATATTCACTAATCGACATTCCCACCTCTTTCTTAAACAATGTGGAAAGATAACTCGGATTCATCGCTACAATTTCCGCCAGTTTTGTGAGTGTGATTTCTTCATAAAGATGGGTAAAGATATAATGTTGACAAGCATGGATGTTAATATTAGGTGAAATATAAAAATCTTTTTAAAGGGTGGGAGTTATGGCGGAATACATAAAAGAAATAAGACAACTTATAGGATCCAGACCATTTATACTAGTTGGCTCAACTATAATTGTTATAAATGATAAACAAGAGATATTGTTCCAACACCGTTCAGACACAGAAGAATGGGGACTTCTAGGCGGGGCAATGGAACTAGGCGAAAGTTTGGAGGAAACTACCAAACGGGAATTACTTGAAGAAACAGGGTTAAAAGCAAGAAAATTTAAATTCATTGATGTGTTATCGGGAAAAGAGCTTTACTTTAAGTATCCTAATGGTGATGAAGTGTATAACGTTATATGCGTTTACCTAGCCGAAGAAGTTTATGGTGAATTGTCGATGGCTGATGGAGAAAGTATTGATTTAAAATACTTCTCACCAAATCACTTACCTTCTAATCTTGATGATAGAGCGAAATTAATTATTGAAAAACACTTTAGATAATATCTGTTTCGAACATAACAACGCTTGGAAAATTGCCCAAGCGTTGTTTTTTCTGCTAGTTTTATTGCTAATTCGTGTTCGATAGCTATTATTTTTTACATGAGTATTTTTCACATTGATTGAACTGCTTAACTTCTGGACAGTCTTTTCTAATCCCCTAAATCGGGTCATTATCATTGTTACGACTTGCCTCATCAGCACTAGAGTTGTCAACTTCTAGGTTTCAATCCCCTAAATCGGGGCATTATCATTGTTACCCAAAACAGTGTTTGATGTAGACACAGGTAATATAAAATTTCAATCCCCTAAATCGGGTCATTATCATTGTTACATGACGGATAACCCGGCAGGCGCTCTATATATCGGTGATTTCAATCCCCTAAATCGGGTCATTATCATTGTTACTATTGAAACATTAGATGGTGGAGTAGCGGATATTTTTAAATTTCAATCCCCTAAATCGGGTCATTATCATTGTTACGGACAAAACGGTTGGTTGTGGATTATCTGATACAGGAATTTCAATCCCCTAAATCGGGTCATTATCATTGTTACCACCCGTTACTTCAATATGATGTGTTTTAATTGGAGTATTTCAATCCCCTAAATCGGGTCATTATCATTGTTACTCCAAAACGGGTTAAATAAGCGTATCCGAAAAGCTGAATTTCAATCCCCTAAATCGGGTCATTATCATTGTTACATTTACAGCCGGCTGGAACGTGTGCGCCGTTGTGAGGATTTCAATCCCCTAAATCGGGTCATTATCATTGTTACACGACCTACCATCAAGAGCCTGACAGCCTTAATCGGGTATTTCAATCCCCTAAATCGGGTCATTATCATTGTTACACGTCGAGTCAAACGAAATAGCGGCTGTCCTAGTTAAATTTCAATCCCCTAAATCGGGTCATTATCATTGTTACGTTGCCGAACTTGCGTTAGGTTATCAAGGTGGGCCATTTCAATCCCCTAAATCGGGTCATTATCATTGTTACATATTTTTTTGGTAAAACCTTACTTGCTTTGAGAATTTCAATCCCCTAAATCGGGTCATTATCATTGTTACCAAACCAAGTGGTAAGTGGTAAACTGGAATTAAAAAGATTTCAATCCCCTAAATCGGGTCATTATCATTGTTACCGTTGTTCGCGAGTTAGAAACGGGCGAGTTCGATTTTTATTTCAATCCCCTAAATCGGGTCATTATCATTGTTACTTCTTTTTCCGTATGCTTCCCGGAATATGTCCTCTGTCATTTCAATCCCCTAAATCGGGTCATTATCATTGTTACGAAAAAGAAACCCTATTAAAAGGGGATTTGATAGGCTATTTCAATCCCCTAAATCGGGTCATTATCATTGTTACTTTTCGCAAAATATATCACGTTAGGGGGTGGAGCGTGATTTCAATCCCCTAAATCGGGTCATTATCATTGTTACTTCTTCCGCGGTAATTTGCGGCTCGTAAACCTCGATTATTTCAATCCCCTAAATCGGGTCATTATCATTGTTACACGTCTTGGGGGAATAAACCTGAACATCAATGAAGAAGATTTCAATCCCCTAAATCGGGTCATTATCATTGTTACCAGACCAACCAAGGCGGACCACATAGGCGTTGTGACCCATTTCAATCCCCTAAATCGGGTCATTATCATTGTTACGTTTATTCATGACGTTTGGGGATTTTTCTATGAATTATTTCAATCCCCTAAATCGGGTCATTATCATTGTTACCGGAAATATCCTTTACTACTCACCGGTGGATTCTCCGATTTCAATCCCCTAAATCGGGTCATTATCATTGTTACTCCACTTCGTTGTGCAGTGGTGGATCAATTAGCCAAGAATTTCAATCCCCTAAATCGGGTCATTATCATTGTTACTACGTTTAAAGGGAATTTAGAAACGGGCAAGTTAGTCATATTTCAATCCCCTAAATCGGGTCATTATCATTGTTACGAACTTGAAGGAGCCATCCCTCTTAGTGATTTACCATTTCAATCCCCTAAATCGGGTCATTATCATTGTTACAAAACCTTGGATGATGCCTTTTTCTATGTTTTTCGTAATTTCAATCCCCTAAATCGGGTCATTATCATTGTTACACAGTGTAACGCTTTTGGACGATGATGTTCAGCGTGTATTTCAATCCCCTAAATCGGGTCATTATCATTGTTACGGAAAAGGACGAAGTTGCCGCGGCGGTGCGCAGGCTGACATTTCAATCCCCTAAATCGGGTCATTATCATTGTTACAATTGCTTGTCGTCAATCGTGACTGGATTGTTTTCTAAATTTCAATCCCCTAAATCGGGTCATTATCATTGTTACTTCATGATCCGCTAAATTAAAGTCTATATTTGAGTCGTATTTCAATCCCCTAAATCGGGTCATTATCATTGTTACAGCTGGTCAAGAAGCAGGTGGATTTACAAACGCTGCATTTCAATCCCCTAAATCGGGTCATTATCATTGTTACTTAATTTGGCAAAAAATGTTCATCCCGTTTTTTCCGTATTTCAATCCCCTAAATCGGGTCATTATCATTGTTACTTAGGGGACTATGAAGGAGCGGCACAAAAGGCCGGATCCATTTCAATCCCCTAAATCGGGTCATTATCATTGTTACTTCTAAAAGAAAAATATCAATCTAACAAAACGAAAGTTAATATTTCAATCCCCTAAATCGGGTCATTATCATTGTTACATCGGGGAAGGTTACAATACACCTGCTGGAGTGATTGAATTTCAATCCCCTAAATCGGGTCATTATCATTGTTACTCAAACAAGCCTTGCTCCATACTCCGTTGGGTTGGAATTTCAATCCCCTAAATCGGGTCATTATCATTGTTACGATCTAACGGAATCAATCAGACCAATATTAATTGAAGCATTTCAATCCCCTAAATCGGGTCATTATCATTGTTACTTCCGCCAATCGCATGACTGACCGCAGTTGAAACGGTTATTTCAATCCCCTAAATCGGGTCATTATCATTGTTACAGGCAAGCGAACGGCATTCATATACATGGGAACCAATTTCAATCCCCTAAATCGGGTCATTATCATTGTTACATGCTTTAAATTGATCATCATCCACTTCGATCTCAACATTTCAATCCCCTAAATCGGGTCATTATCATTGTTACAGAACCACAAGAAATAGATAGTGAAGCGATTTACTGATTTCAATCCCCTAAATCGGGTCATTATCATTGTTACGCAAAAATACCGCATACTGTTCCCAGGTCATTCCGTCATTTCAATCCCCTAAATCGGGTCATTATCATTGTTACGAATTAAATAGGCATGCATATGGGTTTGAAATAAAAAATTTCAATCCCCTAAATCGGGTCATTATCATTGTTACCGCAAATAAAAGTGTCGTTAAAATCCTTAAATTAAAAGCTTTCTTTCAATTGTATAAGTGCAAAAATATGTCTGTTTTTCGATTATAGAGTTTCTGAAAAAAAGATAAGGTCACACTCGAAAAGTTCTTTGTACAACTTTAACAATACACTGATTTGTCTATTTATCATAAATATTTTACATGAATTTCAAATAAATATCTATACTTTATGATATTTCAATTTATCCAATATAACAAAACCTCCCACTTACATCATCTTGTATGATATAAAAATGTTTTTCATGAGTCAAACCTATTCCTATAGTCAATATGGAGCAAATGAATAGCGGTTAGCCATAATTTTGACCGCTATATTGGTCATTTTTAAAACCAGTTCGATAATTTTCTAATCATTTTTTTATCAGGTATCGATAAATATTTTTGATTTGGATCAAAGGCCTTCAAATAAATAACTCCCCCACACAAATTTAAAAAACAAACTGGTAAAATAATTTCCTACACCTATAAAATCACCGTTTTATTATTTGTTATATTAATTGAGGAATTGAGGAAACAGGTATTAATTTTTTCCCCTCTTAAAAAATATAATTTGAAAAGAAAAATAATGCATTTATTTAAACCCCAACAATTCCCTCATCAATTCTTTATTTCTTTCTTTCATTTCATTTAGATTTGGCAAGTCACAGTCACTACAGTATCTTTGAAATTCACAATCCCAGCATCTTTTTTTCGAACGTGGCTCAGGATAATATTCCTCATAAATAATTTTCTTGATCATAGAGGTAATTTTACGAACATAGTTTTTTTGATCATCAGTAATATTTATGGGGTAAGCTTTTTGTTTAGGAATAATATAAATGTACCCTTTCCTCACAGAAGTCTTTGTCATTTCTTCTATACACATTGCATATGCAGCCAATTGATATATGATGTTCTTATGGATTTTACTGTCCGTATCTTTACATTCAACCGGGTAGTATCGTTGACCATTTTTATTTTCAGTATCAATAAGAATATCGAGTTTTCCAATTAAATTCAGTGAATCCGATGAAACGGTTACTCCATACAATCTTTGACCTTCAATTAAGTTATATCTTTTCAATGTACGCCGCTTTTCTTTTTGGTTTAATTCGTAATGTTGGCTTCTTGCATACTCCATTTTAAATGACACTTTTCTCGGTACCGGTTCAACATAAGTGTAATAAATTACTCTTGGACAATAGACAAACTGTTTAATATCTGTAACATTTATCGACATTTCTACACCTCATTTACATAAGTATCCTCAGAATAATTAAAATCAATCTTTATAACATTTTCCAAGCTATCCTGACTTAATGGAAATATTAAAACACTACTTCTTTCACTGTCTTTTAATAAAAATTTTAAACGCCGCGTCAGTTCACCATGAAGATTTCTGCTAATTTCTCCAAAAAACGCACTGTATTGTACCCTAATCAAACCATAATCTTTACACATATTGGCAGTCTTATTACGTAATTTATCCTCTGTAATGTCGTAAATCAGCAAAACTTTCAATATTACCACCTCGAAATATAACCTTTGAATTTTTTATTTTCCCGAAAAAAAGACGCAATATCCCTCACTTGTAGTTGTATAATGGTTCTCAAAAAATAATCGTTTCCTTTAAATTCCTCTTTCGATTCTAATCTGTTGTTAATCGATTCTCTTAATAACTTCAACGTTTTTCCACTCAAATAAAACGAGCCATCTTCTTTTTCTTCTATTTCCGGTTTATGACCTCTTGTAATCAATGAGATAACCGGACGATCAACAATAGAAGGACGGAATATTTCCATTACATCTAAAACAAATGAAATACGTCCAGAACGATCAACATGAAAAAAACCTGCATATGTTTCAAGTCCTGCTCGAATGATAGCCGAAGTGACTCTAGTTCTTAAAATCGCATATCCATAATTAAACATCATGTTGACCGGTTCTTGTAATTGCCAACTTCTCCCGGGAAACTCCAAACCCTTTTCTTCCAATATTAACTTAACTGCTTTCCAATACCGTTTTGCCGCATGGGCCTCAATAGAAACGATTTCTTTTCTAACTTGTTCAATTGTTTCACCTTGTACATTTTTTATTTTTTGATTATGAAATTTCATTGCGTCTATTAATATTTTTAATTCTTCTTCAATTGCATGTCCCCTCCTGCTTTTCATAAAGTATTTAATTGTATTTATTTGATTTAGAATCTTTGTTGTGATAATTTCTTTTGCAAGGACAACACCTCTATTGTCATGATAAGCAATTAACTGTTCTCTTCTTGCTTTGACAGAACCGTGGTGTCCAGGTGCATATAATGTAGTAAACGGTTCTTCTTTAAAGTCAACAAAGTGAATTTGCGTACCGTTTCCGATTAATTCCTGAAGCAAACTAATAGAAACCATTCCGCATTTGTTTCCAATCACCAAATCTTGCATTTCTTTAATTGCATGTTCTTCTACTACCTTGCCGTGTTTCTTTAAAACAAGCCTCTCACTTACTTTGTGCAAATTTACCCCATAGTCATCAATAATTAGTTCTTTTAACATTATCGTCCTCTCCTAACATGTTTACAAAATTTAATATTTCATATTTTCCTACAATTCAATTATTGCCACTAAATGCAAAAAAAATAAGCCTAAAAGTAGGCTTTTTGTATATTGCTAAATTGTAAAGTCAAATGCATAAAATTTTTTTAAAATCTTGTTAGATTACGGTTGCCTGTAAAAAGCTAATCCTATCAAGGGTTCATTAGGTTGGATTTATATATTGAACATTCAAAAAATATACAGATAGAGTACAAGACTATGCCGTTCTTCAGAGCCACAGCTTTAGCTGCTTGCCATTGACTGTAGTGCCCGATTCTTAGTAGGCGATGGAAGGGGTCGGGGCCCCACCAGCGAATACTTAGAATCGATTTGTCCGTGTTACCATTGATCTGCGGGTGAGCCCTTAAGGCTTTTCTTTTGCCTGGACCCGCAATCATCCCACTACATGGACAAAAACAAAGTCAATGGTGGTGAGCGAATAGGGGGGCTCTATCGGTTTCTGTTCCATACTTTTTACTAAATAGCTTTAAGTTCATTGTTGAAAAACTCAATTGGTGTTTGGTAATTTAATATTCGTCTTGGTCGGTTATTGATAGCGTCTGTATACATTTGTAACTCAGTATATTTGAGATCCCTTAAGGATTTCCCTTTAGGCAGATATTCCCTCAAAAGACCGTTATGTCGCTCGTTTGTACCTTTTTCCCATGAGGCAAAGGCATGTGTAAAGAATACTTGTACAGAAGACGAATTTTCCTCAATGAGAGAAAGAGTAGAAAATTCCGCACCATTATCGGTTGTCAGCGATTTAAAACACTCCATACCCTGCTTTCTCATCATTTGCAAAGTCGCCTTTTGAATGTCTTCTGCACGCTTACTCCAGACCTTTTTGGTTAATAGGACTCTGGATTTTCTCTCAACCATCGTAATAATGACAGGTTCGCCTTTTGTTTTTTTACCGAGTACCAAGTCTACTTCCCAATGACCAACTTCTTCTCGCGATAAGACAGAAGCATCTCTATCTTCTATACTCCGTCCGAGATGTTTTGAGTTTGTTCCTTTTGGCTCTGAGGGCTTATTTTTTCGAGGCCTCATACGTGTTTTCATGGGTAAATCGATATTTCGAACAGAAAGCACACCCTGATCAATCAATGTGTAGACCGTCTTTGTACAAGGAACATGTTCCGCTGGATGTTTTTCTCGATACATGTGAACAAAGGTATCTACACTATGTTCACGTGGTTTTTGTTTTGTCGAAACAATAGCCTTAGGTAATTCCTCTAAAAAATTCTCTGAGTATTTATGAAAACCCTTAGCACGAGAAAACTGCCTGTTTTCACGGTAAACACGTGCCCCAGCATCTGCAAGGTATCGATCATAATAAGTTCGTTTCGTTGACATTTGACGTGTTCTCCCCCGTTTTAATTCACGTGAAATCGTGGATTGACTAACGTTTAGCTCCTTAGCCATTTCAGCCTAGGTAAAATTACCAGATTTTGCCATTTCTTCGAGTCTTCCTCTTTGTATATCCGTTAGGTGTTTAAAGGTTCTCTTAGCTGTGGTATAATTAATGACGGTCATGTAGATACACTCCTTACTTATTGGTTTCGTTGCTTTTAAGTATACCGTATCTACATGACTTTTTTTATATTTTCTTTATGCATTTCATTTTACAACTAACCCTTTTTGTATATTTTTATCTATAACTAGAATTATTGAAACACTACCTTAATTTTCCCTAGTCCAAAGGTTGTATTTTTACCAATATGAGTCCATTCCGTCAACTGTAACCAAGGAATGAACAGTTCTAAATCCCCTTCATATACTGCTTTACCAATAATTCCACCAAGCTTCATCCGCTCTTTTTGTCGATTGGAATATCGTTCCCAATCATACCAAGAAACCTCATTCCCTACTAATTTCACGTCCTCTGCTCTATTAAATAATTCTTTATAATCGACATCCAATTGCAGCCCGTTGTGGTGATAATATAACAAAGACGTAATTCGACGAACGGCAGCGCGGAAGATGATGTGGAATTCCGGTGTGTCATAGTAGTGGGATTGATATTTTAGGCGGGTAGGTGTAATAAAAAATAATTGACACCCTGATACCTGCTTTAAAACTGAAAAAATTTTTTCGCTATTTAAAATTTGACCTCCATAATGGATTTTTTCGTGGGAGTAGATTTGTTCCCGAAAATCCCCATTTTCATCTACTAAAAAGACTTGTTGCAGCTCTGCCTTTTGCCTTCCTTTTCCAAATCCTCTTTCACCCATATGATATAGAACATATATAAAATATTGGATATATTGAATTGCTTTTCCAAAAATAGTGATAGTAATACCAAATTGCTCACCTGGTGCAAAAATCAACTTATTGCTATTTTCCCCCTGAATAATAAATGGGCGAGGAATATCTTGACTACTAATAATCTTTTGATTATTTTCATGCGGTCCTGTTTCAAATATATACGCATATGGGCAATGTTCAAGGTGAATATTTTGATTTGGACAGGTACATGCTACTTCCTTAAAAACATGCCCAAATACACCACGAAAAGTAGATCCCTGATATGGCGGCAGCTGCATCCCATTTTTTCCTACTTTATAAACTGCGGCTACTTGAAGGATTTGAAACTCTTTTAAAAAACGAATAATGTTCGTGTCATTCATCCATGTTCTCTCCTATGTTAGTTAATCTTTCTCCACTCCGAATAGCTGGGATATAATCAAAGGAATTCTGATCACTAATTCTTAACTGGCGTACTAAAAATAAATACAGCCAATATTCACGACTACGATGACCCGCACCCCAATTAGACCATTTATTTTTCCATTCCTTCTCCCCTTCGTAAATCTTCACCGCTTTCTTTAACGTTGAAACATATTGATCAGTCGAGATATCCCATTTTATTTCCGACAATAATGGCAACAGAACCCCCGCTTTTTTGATTGATTTAGAGCTATTACTTTCATCAGCATACTTCTTTCCCGTCACAGTTGGTGAATGATGGTGTGCAATTGCTGTTAAAATAGCTCGCATCATATGACTATATTTTCCATCCACTTGTAACAAATAATAGGCCATCACAGCTCCTAAAATTGAATGATCTGGAAAATGTACTTTCTTTCCACTTGGATTATCTGTATGTGCTAGTGCTGTATCAAGTGAAAACATTGGGTCATATTCTAATTGTCTATTTAGGGCTTTATCTTGCCATGCCTTTTCCAACTTCCCCATATCATGAGTTACTATAACAAACTTAATAAGCCTTTTTATATCTTCCTCAGACAAATGAAATAGTTGAGCAATCGCTTTAATGGCATATTTATTTTTAGAATAACATCTTTCTCGATAAGCCATTAAGCAAGCACGTATATGTTCCTCAATAGTATCCATTTTATAAGAATAACGTTTGATAATTTTATCGTCATTTTTTAACGGAAAACAATATGTTTCATCAAAACTAGTTTTTCCAAGTAATAGACCAACATTCTTTTCATAGGTTGCTAAGGATGGATGAATCAAAATAAAATCATTAGAATGAATATCATCTACACCTTTTATATTTTGCAGAACAAGTTTATCATCTTTATCATAAACAATCTTCTTAACTTTGCCATAAAATGCAGTTGACGCTTTGTTTAATTTAGAAACAAAACCTTTCATCTTCCCCAGCGATATCGAGATGGTTTCATAGAGATACAAAGATTCATCAGTTGGAGGATTATAATGCAATAATACCGACACATTTTGAATATCTCTTATTAGCCTACCCGCAAGACCTTTCTTATGAGTCGAATAAGCTTCTGCAATTTGTGAAGTAAAACTTTCTTCGTTTAGCTTAAGCATCACTCCGGTTTTTTTATCTATTTCACAATACAGCGTATCCATCATCTCATTGGCTCTGGCATAATCAAAACTAAATCCCGAATAAGACTGCAAATATCGCTCCGTTGCTTCGACATCATCTTTCTCATACGGAAGCCAAGGCTGATTGTTGTCAGGATAATTAATTGAATATACATGAACAGTTCCTTCTTGATTTTCAAACCTTGCATTTCGCCCAATACGTTGAAGGAAAGAACGGCCCGAGGAAACTTCTGTAAGCATGACATCTGATGAAATATCTAATCCAACTTCAATTACCTGGGTTGCAATCAATATTGCTTTTTTACGATTGCAGTTTTTCCCAAAATATTCTTTTAATTTTTTTTCAACATCTTTTCGCTCATCCGACAACAATTGGCCATGTAATAAAAAAACTTCGGTATCAATTGGTTTTCTTTTCACAACATCTACATACAATGAAATTGCCCTATCTACTTGATTTACTATGACAATCGTTTTATTTTGATGCCTTTTAAGAACCTCGCCAGCATTCAAAGTTGTCAAATGTGTAATGACTTTCCTTTTCTTCTGATATTGTGATTTAATTTGTGGTAAGTCTTCCTCCGTCACTTCAATATGTACCGCATTCAATTCCTTCGCCAAAAACTCGCGCATTTCTCTAGATAGTGTGGCTGTCATAATAGTAAACCTTGTCAATGGCATATCTACACACAGTTGTTTTAATAAATGAACGGTCGTTTGAAAGGCTAGATTTATATCTAATAAATGAAATTCATCAAAAACCAGGTAACTCCCTACCCAAGCTCCCGCATTTATATTGGCCAATCGAGTTGATAGAGATAAAGGGATGGTTAATGCTCCACTGAGGGCCTGATCAATTGTTGTAAAAACGACATCACCGTCTGAAAAAAATGGATCTTTTTGCACTTCCCCGGTTTGTGTCTTTACGGTCCATTGGTTTGTTGCCTGTTCCGCTTCCTCTGCAAGGCTATGAGCTAAAGTCCTTAAAGGTAAAATATAGATTGTTTGATTCGGAAAATCAATTTCCCCGTTCAAACTCTTGCTGATATAGAAAGGTGCAAGTGCCGCTAATGTTTTTCCTGCCCCGGTCGGCGCATGCAATATCACATTCTTTCTTTTATTCAAATGGGCGTCGATAAGTTGTTTTTGAAACCCCAATGGAAAAAAGCCTTTATTATGTTTATTGCCCAATTTTCTTGTCATCATATGAAAAAGAGAATCCATTTTATCATCTGTTAAGAACAACTCTTCTATCCCCTCCGTTCATAGTATGTATAAGAGCGGGTGGAATACTTTTTTTCATAGGGTAAAACAAAAATGTTAGTCAAACGATTATTTGTTTTTTTGGCATCACTATAAATATTTAATTTATCAAAAGTGACTCCAGCTGCAAAATCATCCATTTTCTTCAACAGACCTAATTGACGAATATTAAATGTTTCATCAAGCTTTTTAGTAAAATCAGACGGCAACTGGTTTTGCTCTAAAATAGAAAACTCTTTCCATTGAAAAAAAGACCCTCTGTTCCCAAAATAATTAACATGAAGTAGTAAACGTTTAAGTTTGGGTTCATTTTGTTGAAAATGATCTATGTTTGTCCTAAAAGCAATTTCAATCGGATCTTGCAAATAGGCAAATTCACGATAACTAACAGTAGCGTTTATATTCAATCCTGCATCTCTATCCTCTTTTTTCGCTTTATCGTTATATTTCCTTATTTTTATCATCGTGTTATTAACAACAATTTTCGATGACCCTTTAATATAAACAGGCAATCCCTTTAAAAAAGATACCCACTCTTCCACACCATCTTTACCGAATACTTGTAAATATAAAGAAACCAAAGTCATTTTTATGCAAAACGGAGACGGATGTAGATAGGTGGATGCGACTACATTTGTCGCATCACTTTCCCTCAATGAAAATAAGGATACAGGTATATATTTCGCAACCAAATACATAGGAACACCTACTTTCTTACAATAGAACCCGGGGTATACCGCATTAAATCTTTAATATTTTTTGTAAATTCACTTATACTATTAAATTTCAAAAGTTCGATTGGATTTTCGCTATTTAATTCATTTAAATTGGCAGTAATCGTTGCGATTTCCTGCTCATATTGACCATTAAGTGGGCTGACGGAAGGTGCAGGTAAAGAAGAAAAGCTAACGGTGATAACCCCCTTAAAATCATGCAAATGCGGGGCTTGGGAAGCTCTCATCGCACCTTCTGTTTTTAAAAAGGTGTACAGTACGCTTTTTAACAATGCGTCATATCGTTTCTTTCTTTCCTCAGCATCCACATCATAATTTAGTGATGCTTCATTTAAGCCGATTCTTGCTGTTTCTAGATGGATAACCGTTGCATATACTCCCGTGTTAAGTGGACGGTAAAAAATATTTTGACCGGAATTTTCCGCTTTGTTTTTATCCACAATACTGGCATTGGTCGCCTTTTTTAAATGAAAATAGTTTTCTGTAAACGTTTTTTCAGGCTTTCCAACTACCCAACCAAACTCAATAATTGATTTTCGGGCAACATTTTTGTTATTAGCTGTTGCCATCATTCCTTCAATATCATCCATTACACATTTTTGGATGATAGTCTGATAAACTTCTTCATCCGGTGTATCTTTTTTATAACTGGATGTAAACTCTTTATCACTGGCAATTCGATTAGAATCAAAATTTAAGCAGCCATTGCACAGATTTAATCCCTCTTCTAAACTGATCGCATGCAGATGCTTTGCTTGAATATGCTTAAACATATCCCCAGAAATTGCATTTACTGTTGTAAGCTCTCCATCTTTATCTAGTACAGTTACTTGCCGTGTAAACGTCTGGTTTCCTTCACTGCGTTCATTATTTAAAGCATGTAAATCAAGGGATAACTCTCCTGAAATCGAAATAGAAAAAATTTCTTTTGTCATCGATCTTTCACCCTCCATTAAAGTTCTACTGTTAATTTGCTATTTTTTTCTTCTGATTCACTGCTTTGATTTTCGCTATCCTTTTCCTTTTTGGCATACCCGAAAGCAACCAGTAAATTTCCAACTAAATTGCTTCCAAACTCATCGACTAGATGGATGACGGAAGCAAGATCTTGATCAGAAATATTTTTTCTTGTACGACTGTCTTCACCTCTAGCTTTATTTGACTCAGCGACTCTTGCATTCTCACTATTAAAAGTTGCAACAAAATCGGCTAATGTCGTGATAAACTTTTCCTTGTAAGGAGCATTTTGTTTGAGCTTATGCTGCAAATCATAGTGCACCGGATATTTCCTTATACTTTTATCTTGATATTGCAAACCTAATGTTGCTTGAAAAATGGCCCTTGAAAGATTGATAAAGCCAGTATCTTCCACTATTTTTGAATATGGTTGATTACTTTTCATAATGACCTCCTGCAAAATTTTCTCGGAAAATGGTTTTAATTTTAATTTATAATTTTTTTCATAAAGAGCATTAAACACTTTAAAATGATACGCTTGAACAAAATTTAAAAAGGATTCCAGTTGTCCGGTAGATATAAAGGTAACTAACTCGTTCAGCGGCTGATCAAGATCTTGGAGAATATTCTCATCACGTCTAATTTTGTCAACTTTATCGATGATATCCGTAAATAAACGATCGTATTGTCTCAAGTCCTCTTCATTTTCAAACCTCATCCAAGCAGGTAAATGATAATACGATAAATTCATAACCGACTTGGCCTGTCCTAAATCTTTAAAATAGGCACAATATAGACCTCGAACATAATCAATTAAGTTTGGTGGAATACCTTCTTTCCTTCTCAATAAGAATCTAATGACTTCTGTGATTGTGTACATTAACGTGGAAAATTCTAAATAGGTTCTACTTGGAGCTTTAATTTTCCCCTTTATGTTGTGTACGATTGTTAAAACATCATTGCTCGCTACTTCCTGGGGATCAATAACCAGTAAGAGACAATCATAGGAATTGGTCCCTACTTTTACTAATTTTCCAACTGACCCTTGTGTGACACCAAGCATTTTAAACAATTCATCTAATACAAAACTTTGAACACCACTCGGACTTATTCCGGTTGCTCCTTGATTATTTACCCCTTTCGCTTGAACTGGATTAAAAAAAGAAAGGGCATTAACCGTAGCTTTTAGAGGTACTTTTTCCCCTGAGTTTTTTTCATATTCTTTTACTATATTTTTAAAGGTTTTTATTTTTTCATCTGTGTCAATTAGAGGAGAAGTACCTGTTTGGAAAATCCAACGATATACAACCTTTATCAATTCGGGGTCTTGTTGAAAAGCCTCGGCCATTTTATTGTGAGCAGTTAACACTTTCATCCCTTGATAAAGCGAGTAGATATGGTAGTCAGCATGTTCTTTCGGCGGCTCTTCTCCAATCCTTTTACTCTGACCTTCCAGTAAATAAGTTTGATAGACATCTCTTTTTTCCTTCTCTACTTTTAAGAAAAATGTGCTTCCGCCTGAAATTCCTTCTTCCGCAGTATTATTGATGAGTGGCATAATATACGTTGCCTCAAATGTTTCAACAATGTTTTCCCAGTTATGATATAGATCATCAGGTATTTCAATTAAAAAATGAGAAGGTGTTTGTTTAAGTAAAATTGTGCCGATATTATTTTGTCTAACTAATATACCAAGTAAATAAGCCATTCCATAGGCTTTTAAACAATCAGAATATGTATTTGCGGTTCTTTCTACCCATATATAATTCAAACTTCATCCCTCCTTTTTACCCTGACTATTACTAATTTTCGACAAAAAAATTATGAATTCCTGCTTACTTTATAAATTTTTCATTTACCTCATAAACATATCAAATTATCTAACTCATCAGAGGCAGACTGAGACAATGAAATAAAATTTGTAATTGTTTCAATCCCTAAATTTATAGGTCAAAGTTTTGTCTGTCGCCCCCATAATTTCTTCCCGGTACTCCCAGCAGTCGTACTTCATAATATTATGTTTTAATAATCATTTCAATCGTTTGTAAATAATGCATTGTTTAACTCACCACCTTAATTCTATTATTACCCTTTTATTACATATTTATACATCATACTGAACAATAAATAATATTTTTAATTAGGTGATTAATTAACAAAGAAAGTTCAATACAAATAAATAACCCCCAACGTAAGGATTTTTGTTGAGAAACCCTTTACCAATATTGGTCAGAAATCTCTTTTGTAATTATTGTTTGATAAGCCTATATTCTGGTTCTAGGGATAGATTTAACAGAAAAACATTCTCAGCTGAGACAAAACCAACAATGTTTTCTAGCCTTTTGGTTTTCTCTTGAATATTGAATGCCCTTACTTAACCATGAAATATTGATGATAACCCTTAAAATATTTCTCTTGAAATGTCTAGAAGTTCTTTTTCATTTTGTTATAAAAGCATACTACAGACTAATTTTAATCCCCTAAATTGGGTCATTAGCAATATAACCGATAACGCTGCTAAATACCGTTACAAAAGTTTGTACGTTTTAATCCCTTAAACCGGGGTATTATCAATAACAATTTGCCAAGGTGTCAATCATTCATTGAAATACTCGTTTCAATCCCCTAAATCGGGTCATTAGCAATGTAACGGCCAATGTACACAGACTACCCGGAAACTGGTTATTGGTTTCAATCCCCTAAATCGGGTCATTAGCAATGTAACAATACTCGCCGTCACTCCTTGCCGATAATCGTTCATGTTTCAATCCCCTAAATCGGGTCATTAGCAATGTAACGGCACACGAACGCAAGACTTGATGACGATTGCGCTTGTTTCAATCCCCTAAATCGGGTCATTAGCAATGTAACCCCAAGTTTCTTTGTATGGTCTTGTTCCGAATCTCAAAGTTTCAATCCCCTAAATCGGGTCATTAGCAATGTAACTTTTAGCTTAGGGATAGATATGGTCTTTTGGTGTTTTAGTTTCAATCCCCTAAATCGGGTCATTAGCAATGTAACGGTGGAGGAGGAACTCCAGAGGGTGGAAGTGCATCATGTTTCAATCCCCTAAATCGGGTCATTAGCAATGTAACTGCATGGTCCGTACCTATTGGAAAAACACGTAAAGAAGTTTCAATCCCCTAAATCGGGTCATTAGCAATGTAACAGCTATCGTGATGCTGTCTGTAAGAACATCATCATTTGTTTCAATCCCCTAAATCGGGTCATTAGCAATGTAACTCAACGACACCGACACTACGGACACGCTCACAATCAGTTTCAATCCCCTAAATCGGGTCATTAGCAATGTAACGTATATCACAAATGATTTATACCTAGGTCGATTTACTGACGTTTCAATCCCCTAAATCGGGTCATTAGCAATGTAACCCAATCTTATGTAATTCTTATAGTCTCTTGATTTTTTTGTTTCAATCCCCTAAATCGGGTCATTAGCAATGTAACTTGGTATAGGTGTTACATCAGTTGTAGTAGTTGGATCGTTTCAATCCCCTAAATCGGGTCATTAGCAATGTAACGGACGGAAAAATTCTTTAACTCCATTTGATTTTTTAGTTTCAATCCCCTAAATCGGGTCATTAGCAATGTAACCCGAACAGGACTTTATTCTAGCGTGGGTTACTGAATGTTTCAATCCCCTAAATCGGGTCATTAGCAATGTAACGTAATGACTCAATGGAAAGCCATGTTCGAATCTGTAAGTTTCAATCCCCTAAATCGGGTCATTAGCAATGTAACGATTTTGATATACCTTTTACTAAGTTTCTAGTAATTAGTTTCAATCCCCTAAATCGGGTCATTAGCAATGTAACATGACAAATTAGGTTTTGTAACAGAACAGATGTTACGTTTCAATCCCCTAAATCGGGTCATTAGCAATGTAACCCGTTTCGGACTCGATGTTATCAAAGCGTGAGTCTTGTTTCAATCCCCTAAATCGGGTCATTAGCAATGTAACATCGAAGGGTACAAAACACCTGAAATCCATTCGATTTCGTTTCAATCCCCTAAATCGGGTCATTAGCAATGTAACAAATATTCTAGCAGTAAAAGTTTGATATTTTAATATTTGTTTCAATCCCCTAAATCGGGTCATTAGCAATGTAACCAACAGAACCGACGCGCGAGGGGGGAACGATAGAAAAGTTTCAATCCCCTAAATCGGGTCATTAGCAATGTAACATCTAGCGAAAGACGAAAGCCTGGCCCTAGATTTGACGTTTCAATCCCCTAAATCGGGTCATTAGCAATGTAACTGCAATGCTTTCTTGGTTGTGGCTTATTTGTCCGCTCGTTTCAATCCCCTAAATCGGGTCATTAGCAATGTAACAGCAATTAACATTTATGTGGAAAGGATCGGGTTTTGGTTTCAATCCCCTAAATCGGGTCATTAGCAATGTAACAAATATTCTAGCAGTAAAAGTTTGATATTTTAATATTTGTTTCAATCCCCTAAATCGGGTCATTAGCAATGTAACCAACAGAACCGACGCGCGAGGGGGGAACGATAGAAAAGTTTCAATCCCCTAAATCGGGTCATTAGCAATGTAACATCTAGCGAAAGACGAAAGCCTGGCCCTAGATTTGACGTTTCAATCCCCTAAATCGGGTCATTAGCAATGTAACTGCAATGCTTTCTTGGTTGTGGCTTATTTGTCCGCTCGTTTCAATCCCCTAAATCGGGTCATTAGCAATGTAACAGCAATTAACATTTATGTGGAAAGGATCGGGTTTTGGTTTCAATCCCCTAAATCGGGTCATTAGCAATGTAACTCTACAAGCAATTTATGGCTATCCCGAAAGTAACGTTTCAATCCCCTAAATCGGGTCATTAGCAATGTAACGGCTAGGTGTGATTAATCTCTAACTGATTCTTTAACGTTTCAATCCCCTAAATCGGGTCATTAGCAATGTAACTGTGATTGACGGAGATATTGATGATTTCGGTGATATGTTTCAATCCCCTAAATCGGGTCATTAGCAATGTAACATTCGTTCAACGTCCGCAATAAAAAAGCCAACCGCGTTTCAATCCCCTAAATCGGGTCATTAGCAATGTAACTGCTCTTGATAAGAAGCTAAGAAAAGAGTATTTGAGACGTTTCAATCCCCTAAATCGGGTCATTAGCAATGTAACATTATGAAATAACAACAAACTCGGCGACATTTGTAATGTTTCAATCCCCTAAATCGGGTCATTAGCAATGTAACGGAATTGTCATTTGACGAACAAAGAGAAGTATTCATAGTTTCAATCCCCTAAATCGGGTCATTAGCAATGTAACGCCAGGCGAAAGTATTCTGGTTCAGTTGTTCCAGTGTTTCAATCCCCTAAATCGGGTCATTAGCAATGTAACTTCGTTGCTATCTCATCCGCTTGAACACTCAATTGTGGTTTCAATCCCCTAAATCGGGTCATTAGCAATGTAACCGCAAATATCATTAAGGCTTAAACCATTGAAAAATCTAATAGTTTGGGATATCCGATTCGCCTAAAAAGAAGCTTTTTTTCGAAGATGCATTTTCTGTAAAAAACCCTACATCTGCCTCGAAAACCATTTGTTCTATTAGAAAATCTGGCAGAACGAAATAAAATGAATAAGCTTACTAATTATTTTACCCTATTAAGAACATTTCATCAATATATATTTAAAGGGAGCTTTTTGCGATGTACTCTTTTTTATGTGTTAACTCAAAAAATTACTTTCAATTCTTTACTTTTTCAGCCCAACTTTAAATTTCAATAGCTTAAGATTATGTTTCTCCTCAATTTTTACAAAAAAGGCGTACTTATCCTATTGTCAATTATCCAGATTTTTTTACTTATGGATTACTTTTTCATGAAGTTTTCCATGTGTGAATAAATACTAATTCTAGACAGCTTTTACAAGGCTTCTCATTTTTATTCTTTTCTGATACAAATGATTGGACTGCTTTATTATCTATAGCCCAGCCGTTTTCCGAAATCCGGCAATATCCGTTTGACTTCTATGCCAAATTATCAAACATTGCGTTAACTTCTGCCCGATGTTCCAACAGTTTCTTCAAGAATCGACTAAATTCCCATGGAGTAGGACTTTCCCGTTAAAACCACATAAAGTACGTAACTGTCCGAAGCGTTCCTATTCACGTAGAACTTTTGCGTCACTATCATGTTGTAACACGATTCCGGCCAATAACACATTCCACATAAAACGGACAGGATAATCGTCTATTCCTTTGCCACGACTTTGTTCAAGCTTCTTCATCAAATTTTCATCAGGCATGTTTTCTATGACTAGACGAAGGCAATCAAAATCTCTAATGCTTCAATTTCTACCCACGGATTTTCTTTCATTGTTGGCAATTTCATTAACACAAAATAATGGGTTCTAATTCTTACTTTGTTCTAGCTTTTTTATCTCCTTAAACTCAGAAGAGATACTTTTTTTCGATAACGTCCAAATGTATGACCAGGAACTTGAGATTGATGAAACATTGCGGATCACTGCAGTAATTGGAAATTCAACCAAGGTTTTTCAACTAACTATATATAGTGCCATATTCATTTAGTTCTCCAATGGGCTAAGATTTATCGTTCTGTTTGTTTGTTCATGTCACTCTTTCTATTGACCACTTTACCATATCTTCCCAAAACATTTGAAATCAGACCTCTTAGTAAACAGTTAGAATACAAATATTTACATGAAGTAAACAAATTGTTGACTTGAATATGAAAAATTGGATATCATATAGTTTAGGGAGGAATGTAGAATGAAAACAATTTTTGAGGAAATTGGAGAAAAAATAATTCATTACATTGAAAAACATCAAATAAGTCAAACAGAATTTGCTGAACGAATTGGTGTTTCCAAACAAGTAATGAGCAAGATTGTTAAAGGACAAAAGGCCACAAATATTGAGGAAATAAAAAAGATTGCAGATGTCATGAATATTTCTGTCGATGAACTAGTTCACCATGAATCAGAAACGAATGTCATTGAAGATCCCATACTATTTATGATGAATCAAACAGAGAATGCAAAAATAAGACATCACCTTCAATATTTAGACTACGTCATGGATGAAATGATTGAATTGGAAGAACTAAAAAAAACAAGGAGCATCGACCGTGACTAAGATTTCATTTTTAACAGAACCAGAGATGGAAGAAATTGAATTGAAGGCAAATGGAAAATTGAATGAACTTCATAAAACTTCAAGGATACTTGGTAAAGAGGTTTTTAGTATAATTAGAAAAGAAGCCATCCTCTTGCAATCCCCATTTTCAGATGAAGAATTGTGTGCATTTGTCTGTCAAAAAAAGGGTCGTTTATTTGTTTATATAAATAGTCAAATACCTACAGATAAACAGAATTTTGCAGCCGCCCATGAACTATATCATATTTGGTTTGATAAAGAATACCTTATAAATCCCCAAATGTTAGAGAGTAAAATATTAAATGACGAAACAGACAATATACGAGAATTACGGGCGAATTTATTTGCAGCCATGCTATTAGTTCCAAAACACGTATTAGAACAGGAATTGTTATTTTTAGATATCCAAAAAAATGCTATTACCGCTAATCAAGTTGTTGAATTGTCTCATGTTTTCCAAGTTCCATATAAAACGATGGTTCGGAGACTTTTTGAAATAAAATTTATCGACAAAACTCTAATGGAACAATTATGGAAAAAACCAAACGTTGAATTAATTCGTAAAAAATTGCAATTAGACAGTCCAAAGGTTGAAAGACCAATTATTCATTATGAAGGTTTAGCCAAAGATGCATGTGATCTCTATCAAGAAGGACTTATATCCCCCAAAAGATTGAAAAATCTATTATCTCTCATTAATAAAAAACCTGAGGATTTTGACATCGATTTACCAAATAACCTCCCAACAGAAGATGAAATAGATAAACTGTTAGAGGAATTAGATGAATAATTCAAACACATACATTTGGCCAGTTGCCATACTAGATGCAGACTTTGCTATTAAGGTTGGGAGAATAAAGAAGTACAATATACTAGAAGATATACTGCCAAATTATATTGGTAAGCTACTGATTCATGAGTATGTATATGAAAATGAGGTATTATCGCCAAGAGGAGCAAAGAATCAGATTGATGCCCTAATTCAAAAAAGTCGTGCAGAAATTGTTAATGAAGAGACAATAGCTAAGATGGGGAAGCTAGCATTAACCATTTACGAAAATACAATTGAAAAGTTGAGACGAGTAAAAAATACAAGAGAAAATGGAAATCATTGGGGAGAAATCGTGTCGATTGCGTTTGCCCAGACAGTAAATATTCCCTACTTTCTTTCAGATGAAACGGGTCAACAATCATTCATTAATGAGAACTTTTCATCTCCTATTCAAGTCGTTCGTATTGAAGATTTAGTTCGAACAATTAAAGAAACAGGAGGGAAAAGAAAAGATGCATTATTAATTTGGACAATAGCTGGATATGGTAAAGAACGCTTTAATGATGACTTATGGCCGCTGGAGTAATCAAACTGTTACTCTTGGCCTTGTCAATTTTTATTTTTAATAAATTTATAACATAATTTAATTTCTTTGTAATTTGTACGTTTTTTAAAAACCCTTACAATATATTTTATTTTTTAATTTGCCAAGTTTAGGAAAGTCGTATTAAGGCATTTACTAATTTTTTTGGTTGTCAACTGTCAAACTTCCAAACCCTCCCCCAATTCAATAAGTTGCTTTGTTTGAAATTTTTATCACTAGTGTTTATACTACAGTATTGTAAGGCAGATTGTTCTATTATGAACATTCTTGGTTGAATTTTTCCTTTTGGCTTTGTATGGGAAACAGCTGAAGGGAAATACTATTTATTATAAAAAAAATTGGCATGGGGTGATATTAATGAGTAAAAAAATTGCTGTAGTTCTTACTGATGAATTTGAGGATATTGAATATACATCCCCGGCTCAAGCGTTTAAAGAAGCCGGCCATGAGTTAACGGTTATTGAAACAGAAAAAGGTAAAACCGTTGTCGGAAAACATGGGGAAAAAGTTCCGGTTGATGCTTCCATCGATGACGTAAAACCTGAGGACTTTGATGCTCTCTTGATTCCGGGCGGCTTCTCCCCTGACCTTCTACGTGCCGACGACCGCTTCGTTCAATTTGCGAAAGCATTTATGGATGCGAAAAAACCGGTATTTGCGATTTGCCATGGACCACAATTATTAATTACTGCGAAAGCATTAGAAGGCCGGAAAGTGACCGGTTATAAATCGATTCAAGTTGATTTAGAATATGCTGGTGCAAAATTTGTTGACGAAGAAGTTGTAGTTTGCTGCAATCAATTGGTCACAAGCCGTACACCGGATGATTTGCCTGCTTTTAATCGAGAATCTTTGGCTTTATTGGAAAAATAAGTTTTGTTTGAAGATGGCTTAATATGACAAGCCATCTTCTTTTATAGCTGTACTAATACCGCTTTGCTTTTTTTCTTGATGAGTCCGCCTTTTTTCTTTCTGTTTCCCTCGTCGTTGTTCCTTGCCCTTCCGTTTCCGGTGAATTTAAACCAATTGTTGATGGATCCGCTTTTCTTTTGGACACATGATCACCTCCAAGTATAGTGTTCCTTAAAATCATCTTCAGTATGTTTTTACATTAAACCTAATATTCCTCCCTTGATTTGTTTCTGGTACAGTACACATACTCACCTTTATATTTTCGGTTATGCCACATTGCATTGGAGCCTGATTGAGACAAGCGGCTATAGCGGTTAGATGTCGCTCAGTGGTTATTCCACATCATATTGAAGCCAAATTTAGCTGATTCCAAGATTTCCCACTTCAATTAGAAAATTAATTTGTGCAGAAATTTTTTGTTGACTCAAGATAGGGATGTAAAAATCTTTTCGAGGAGGAAATTTTGTGAAACTGGCTGCACATGAATTACACGATTTGAATGAACTAACGATGAGCTGTGTGAATTCGATAACCAATATGGCTTACATGCTTCAACATGTCCAAGATCCCGAATTGAAAGCCATATTGGAACGTCATTTTCCGCTACATATCAGGGATTATAATATGAAGGTGGAGTTTCTAAATCAAGCGACGGGTGCCCATAAGGAGTTGCCGTTACTTAAAGAAAACACAACACTTGAAGACTTAACGAGTTCAAATTTAAGCATGTATCCACCGGTTCAGCCGAGAACGGTCGTGGAGAATTTTAATGACCGGGAAATGGTAACTGCCTACCTGTTAACCTTAAAACGAGCCGGACGAGAATATGCTTGGTCGGAAATGGAAATGGCGAATCCGGAAATTCGGTCGTTTTGCCAAATAGCTTTTATGATGAGTTGCTCCCATGCCTATGATGTTTGGCAGTACATGGCAAAGAAAGGTTACTACCATTGGAGCCGGCAGATCCAACGATGACGCTTAAGATAGGCGCTATGTATCAAGTTGTACCGGAAGATATCCCGCAATTCCAGCAATACATGAGTCAACATGAGAACCCGACAGCAGGAGAGAGTGATCAGTTATATCAATAAAAATTCAAGGTCAAACCCAATGAAGCCATTGGCTATTTTTATGGACAAAGAATAGTCTGAAAATATGAATTTATATGTCAAAAAAATCGTCTCATGTCCAAAATAAGCATTTGAATTCAAAAAAGAGACAGTATTTGAATCTGAAAAAGTGGCAGTAAGAGACGTCTCTTCAACAAAATAAGTGTTTGAAAACGAAATATTTCTGAAGAAGAGGCGCCTCTATAAACACTTAAGTATAAAAACGTTTACCTCAACAAAATAAGCATTCGAGAACGCAAAAGTGACAGAGTAGATAACCTCTTTACCAATAGACCCCTTTGTAACGAGGCCACTGAAAAACATTTCGAATAAGTTCACTTGCTCATATATAGTAGGATAGATCACAAAAATACGTTCAAATATGGTGTTAAGCAAGTAATCCTATTATTATTTAGAACTTTTTCAGTGGCCTCCTCAATTCCCACAAAATTGCCAAAGAGAATATGTCTCCCCAACAAAATCAGGCAATTCTTCTCGGATCAGGATTAATTTCTCCGGCAGATAATCATCTATCGTCTATAAATTTCTTAGGGTCAAACAATAGGAAGATGATCCAAAAAATTTTGATAGGCAAAGCCACGGACTTCCTCTTCTTTATAGTACTTGAGCAGCTTTAAAATCAGGTTCTGTGTCATCCCCGTATTTTCCAAACCTTTTACTTTATGAAAAATTCCGTCAAAGTCGGAACCGAGACCAATATGTTTGACCCCGCCTAATGAACAAAAATGATCAATATGTTTTATCAAATCATCAATACTCGCTTTGCCATTTTCTGTAATAAATGGCGGGTTGTAAACGACATGGATAAGACCGCCTTTTTCAAACATCGCTCTTGCCTGTTCATCTGACAAGTTCCGCGGGTGGTCGCATAGTGCTTTTGCATTGGAATGGCTGGCAATCGGGTAATCTGCCAACTCCATTACATCCCAAAACCCTCGCTCTGATAAATGAGACACATCGGTAAATACTTTCCTTTCATTATTAAGATGAACAATTTCTTTTCCAAACAATGTCAAACCCCTGCCCCGCGGTTCTCCGGCACCATCTGCAGCTAAATTGGCATTATTCCATGTTAAACCAACCGACATAACACCTAATTGGAATAAAGTTCGCAGCTTTTTCAAGTCATTACCGATTGCATCAACCCCTTCCAACGTTAAAAAAGCACCGATTTCCCCATCCTGTAAATGATTAAAGTCAGACCAAGATTTTAAATGTTTCATTTCCGAATTTTTTCTAAGTACCTCTTCATAGAAGTAATCAATCTGATCTAATGCTTCCTGGAATTTTTGATCAGACTCCAAATTCGGCTCAATAAAAATCGCAAAAGCTTGAATTTTTATCTTCCCTTTTTGTAGTCTAGTTAAATTTGTATCCAATTCACTACTATTTCGAAAGGATAATGTTCCTTTTGCTTCTGATAATTTCATTAATGCATCACAATGAAGATCAATGACTTCCATTAATTAACCCTCCATGCTTTCCTTAAAGTTGATTAAGTAGGTTTTCTTTCGAGCACATTCAAAAAGTCAGGAAAAATAGTTTTTGTCTTGCTTATGAAAAAGAAATGCTCCGGTACTCAGAGGTTAGTAACCGCAAACTTTTAACCTTCTTTTTGAACATGCCAGATGAGACACCCTTTCTTTTACATTTTTTTTGATAAATCATATTCCTAAATTAGGCTTATCGTCAACAAAAATTTTTTAAAACCAACATATAGAATAAACTTTTTTGACAAGGGCGATAATGGATATTATATATTTCAACAAGAGGAGACGTATATGAATTTGCACATTTTCCATTGGTTTTTACGTTTTCCGTATGTTGTTCGGTTATTATTTATCGTGATTTTTATATTAATTGCCTTTGGTACGATCATTCATTTTATTGAGCCGGATAATTTTCCCACCATTTTTGACGGGATTTGGTGGGCAATTGTTACAACTTCTACTGTTGGATACGGTGATTTTGTACCTGGAACAGTGAAAGGTCGAATCGTTGCCATGCTACTAATTTTTTCCGGTGCCGGACTCGTTGCTTCTTACTTTGCTGCCATTGCCTCAACTACTGTCAAAAAGGAAAATGCCGTAATAAAGGGAACAGCTCAAGTCCATTGGAAATATCATTTTATTATTGTTGGTTGGAATGAGAGGTCACGGGAAATTATTGAATCCTATAAAAAAATTCATCCGAATCAATCGATCGTTTTGATTGATTCCACCTTAAAAGAAAGTCCATTTGTGAAGGGAACGAATGTCCTTTTTATAAAAGGAAGCGCTACGTCTGATACGATCTTGCACCAAGCGAATGTGAAAGAAGCGAGTCTTATCTTAATCACAGCGAACCCAACAAGATCGGAGTACAGTTCGGATATGAACACAATATTATCTATTGTGGCCATTAAAGGGTTGGTCCCGCAAATTTATTGCATTGCAGAAATTTTGACTGATGAACAAGTGATTAATGCAAAACGAGCCGGTGCCGATGAAATCATCCAATCAAATAAAATAGTAAGTGCAGTTATGAATCATACCATGCTTTCTCATGGCATATCGGATGCTATTTTAAATTTACTTGACCCGTACCACGGGGTAGAACTAACTTTTATTGAAGATAAAAGTTTAAGTGGACATACGTTTGAATCTGCAGTAAACATTTGCCTAGAGGAACGAAAAATTCTTCTTGGTTTTAAAAGGGGAGAAAAAACAGAAATCGCTCCTGCAAAAGAAACAGTATTATTACCAAGCGATCAATTGTTGGTAATTGTTCGTCAGCAATAATTTTTTAAGAATTGACACATCTAAAATTCGTAAGGGGAAGTCGTTATCCCCGATACATGCGGCACCCCCAATCTATCTTAAACCCTTAAACTTGGGGACTTAGCTTACGGGGATTTTAAAAGATTAAAATAGGGCCTTCTGTATCAAGAAAGCCCTTCTTGTTTTAAGAAAAATTGGCTTTGAATTAAGGATTCAATACGGATGCCGTTAGGATAACTTGGTCCGCTGCTTGCACTTTTCCGGATAAAATCGGTTTTTCAATTTTCTCCATTTTATCCGTATTTGTTATGATAATTGGAATGATTGTACTTTTTGCCTTTTCCCTAACCAACTCCAGGTCAAACGTTACAAGAACATCGCCAACCTTTACTTTTTCTCCCTGGCTAACATGGGCATTAAATCCTTCACCATTCATAGCAACTGTTTCCAAGCCGATGTGAATTAAAATTTCAACACCATTATTGGTTTTAATGCCTATTGCATGTTTTGTCGGGAAAACTTGAATTATTTCTCCATCCACAGGCGATACGATCTTCCCTTCTATTGGTTCAATCGCAATTCCATCCCCCATCATTTTTTCTGAAAAAACGGGGTCAGGTACATCTTCTAATTTCACGATAGTACCTGAAGCATATGCTTTTAACTCTACAGTTTTCGGTATGGTTGTATTCTTGCTGAAAAATTTTTTAAACATAGAAATCCTTCCTTTAAATCGCAAGTGTTTTTATTGTTTAGAGAATGTTCAAAAACTTTAAAGAAAATTTATAAACATGCATCCGATATTCCAAGGATGCGCTTCTTCCTTATTGTGAACACGTACTTATTATTTTATCATAACATAATTGTATCCGTACCCAAAATTCTTGTATTTTTAAGGCACCTCAGTATTTTTGCTAAAAAAATGAAAACCGAATACATTGATTTATCGCATCCGGTTTTCCCAATAATATCGACATGTTGACACAGATAATTAGGCAACCATCTTACCAGTCTATATATTACGACTGCAAACGTTTTTCTAATTCAGCCTTCTTTTCTTCAAAGCCCGGTTTGCCAAGTAAAGCGAACATGTTGACTTTGTATGCTTCAACACCCGGTTGGTCGAATGGGTTGACGCCAAGTAAGTAACCACTTATAGCACAAGCCTTTTCAAAGAAGTAGACTAAGTAACCGAATGTGTAGGCATCCATTTGCGGAATTGTCACAACTAAGTTTGGTACATTTCCGTCTGTGTGGGCCAAAATCGTTCCTTCAAAAGCTTTGGTGTTGACAAAATCAACTGTTTTTCCAGCCAAGTAGTTTAAACCGTCCAAATCGTTGTCTTCAGCTTCAATCACCAATTCATGGCGAGGTTTGTCCACTTTAATGACTGTTTCAAATATGTCGCGACGGCCTTCTTGCACATATTGACCTAAAGAGTGCAAGTCCGTTGAAAAGTTTGCCGAAGAAGGATAAATCCCTTTTTGGTCTTTTCCTTCACTTTCACCAAATAATTGTTTCCACCATTCAGCGAAATATTGCAAACCCGGTTCATAATTAATGAGCATTTCAATGGTTTTGCCTTTATTATATAAAATATTACGGACGGCAGCGTATTGATAAGCCAGGTTTTCTTCCAATTCCGAGCTGGCAAAATCTTCACGTGCTTTGGCCGCTCCCTTCATCATCTCTTCAATATTGACGCCACTTACGGCAATAGGCAGAAGTCCAACCGCAGTCAATACTGAGTATCTTCCACCAATATCATCCGGTACAACAAAGGTTTCATAACCTTCTTCCGTTGCTAAAGTTTTCAAAGCGCCACGAGCCCGGTCTGTTGTTGCATAGATCCTTTTTCGTGCTTCATCCACTCCGTATTTTTCTTGTAACAGTTTACGGAAAATCCGGAAAGCAATAGCCGGTTCCGTCGTTGTACCGGATTTTGAAATCACATTGATGGACCAGTCTTTCCCCTCAAGTAAATCAATCACATCCGTTAAATAACTGGAACTGATATTGTTTCCGGCAAAAATTACTTGAGGAGTACCACCGCGTTTTTCTTTTGGCATAGCATTGTAAAAACTATGATTCAACATTTCAATGGCTGCACGGGCACCGAGATAAGAACCGCCTATTCCGATAACGATCAATACATCGGAGTCGTTTTTAATTTTTTCAGCTGCTTTTAATATCCGGGCAAATTCTTCTTTATCATAGTTAACCGGCAGATCAATCCAGCCGCGAAAATCGTTGCCGGCACCGGTTCCTTCATGTAAGGCATGGTGTGAAACTTTTACTAAATCTTTCATTTGCGTTAATTCATGTGGTTTAAAAAACGATAACGCTTTTGAATAATCAAATTGAATATGTGTCATGTCAGAACTAACCTCCTGTAACTTCTTATTCTATTTTACTCTAGCGAATGAAGATGGAATTGGCAAGCTTTGGAAGAAAAACGGTATGTATTGTTAAAGAATTGTCAAATTTATAAGCTTGCCCGATAAATTGCTTCTGTATCTTCTGCATTTAATCTCGTGAAATTGCCATATTCCCCGTTTTTCATAGCCCGGTCTACAAGCAAATCAATTTTGCTGTCGTCAATGCCATAATCGGACAGGCGGCTTGGAGCACCGATGCTATTCCAAAATTCTCGTAATTTTTCAATCCCTTCAAGTCCGACCTGTTCATCAGCTTTTCCGGTTGGATCGACCCCAAATACGCGTACGGCCAGTTGTTTGAAGCGTTCCGGTTTTACGTGTAAATTATGCTTCATCCAGTTCGGGAAAAGAATCGCTAATCCCCCACCATGTGGAATATCATAGACAGCTGATACGGCATGTTCGAGATTATGCGTTGCCCAGTCACCGCGGAAGCCCATTTGCACCATCCCATTTAACGCCATCGTTCCACAGTACAAAATCGTTTCCCTGTACTCGTAGTTTTCCAAATCATTGAGTAATTTTGGTGCTGTTTCCATCACTGTTTGTAAAAGCGACTCACACATCCGGTCTTGCAATGGCGTATTTTCATCTAGGTGGAAATAATGTTCAAATGTGTGGGCCATCATATCCACAATACCGTAAATGGTTTGATTTTTCGGAACAGTAAATGTATTAACCGGATCTAGAATTGAAAATTTTGGAAAAACAAGTGGCGAACCCCAGCCGTACTTTTCTTTTGTCTCCCAATTTGTGATCACGGATCCGGAATTCATTTCTGATCCTGTTGCCGCTAATGTTAGTATTGTTCCAAAAGGTAGGGCATCTGATACAGGCGCTTTTTTAATAACAAGGTCCCACGCATCACTGTCATATTTGCTGCCTGCCGCAATCGCTTTTGTACAATCGATGACACTGCCACCACCAACGGCTAAAAGAAATTCAATCCCTTCCTTTTTACAAATATCGACTCCTCTTCGAACCGTTGAGATTCTTGGATTCGGTTCAACACCGCTCACTTCATAAATTTCCGCGTTGATATCATTCAGTATGCCGACAACTTGATCATAAAGACCATTTTTCTTAATGCTGCCGCCGCCGTATACAAGCAGCACTTTTTTTCCATATTTCGGGACTTCATCTCGTAGTTTTTCTACTGTTCCCCGACCGAATATTAACTTTGTCGGATTATAATATGTAAAATTTCTCATATCAATCGCCTCCTTATTTTCCATTATAATATAAAGTTTTACCAAGTTATATTAAGTTTTTTTTACTTCACATGCATAGATTTTCTATTTTTTCACCATTCTATTAATGAAATGATTTTTTACTATTGGAGGGATAATTATGAGCGGTTTACAGCGAATCGCACTATTGTTAACCATTATCGGAGCAATCAACTGGGGACTAATCGGTTTATTTCAATTTGACTTGGTGGCCGCAATCTTTGGCGGACAATCTTCGTTAATTTCTCGTATTGTTTACAGCCTTGTTGGTATTGCCGGGTTAATTAATCTTGGTCTCTTGTTCATGTCAAATCGAGAAGTAGAACGTTCCGCTGAACCAAGAACAACCAGATAATTATCGTATCTGAAAGTTAAGAAAACTCGGGCTTCCAAGCCTTTATGCGAGAGCAGAGCCGTAGTTCAGCGAAAAAACATTTTCGCTTGCGAGGTAATGCTACCGAAGTCACTCTAGTGCAGCGTTAGGAAAGTCTTGCTATTAGCTAAAAAAACCGGGGCTATATGCCAACCGGTTTTTTTAGTACGTTAAGGAAACAGTGCTTTAAGAGTGAAATACTTTTTCTATTTTATCAAATGCCCAGTCCAATTCGTCCTTTGTGATAATAAGTGGTGGGGCAAATCGAATAACATTTTCATGGGTTTCTTTACAAAGTAGCCCGACCTCTTTCAGTTGTTCACAATACAGGCGTGCCGGTTCATCCAGTTCAACACCAATAAACAAGCCGCGTCCCCGAACTTCTTTTATATGGGAATTTGAAATCGTCTTCAATTTACCGATAAAATATTCCCCCAGTTCTAATGAACGTGCAGGTAAATCTTCCTCCACAATTACATCAAGGGCTGCGATGGAAACGGCACAGGCCAATGGATTACCGCCAAATGTCGAACCGTGCGAACCCGGATTGAAAACGCCAAGTATGTCATCATTGGCTGCTACACAAGAAATTGGCATAACCCCTCCGCCAAGTGCTTTTCCTAAAATATATACATCCGGCTTGACTCCTTCCCAATCACAGGCAAACATTTTACCGCTTCTGCCTAAACCGGATTGGATTTCATCAGCCATGAACAAAATATTGTTTTCTTTACAAATTTCATAGGCTCTCTTAAGAAATCCTTCAGGTGGTACGATAATACCGGCTTCTCCCTGAATCGGTTCAATCAGGAAAGCGGCAGTATTTGGTGAAATTGCAGCCTGTAACGCATCAATATCGCCATACGGAATACGTTTTATTCCCGGCAACATGGGTCCAAAACCGCGTTTATATTCCTCTTCAGATGATAAGGAAATCGCTGTCATCGTTCTTCCGTGAAAATTCCCTTCACAAGCAATAATCTCAGCTTGATTTTGCCGGACACCTTTCACATCATAAGCCCAACGTCTTGCAGCTTTAAATGCCGTTTCAACTGCTTCGGCTCCGGTGTTCATTGGTAACACCATATCTTTTCCGGTTAATTTTGAAACTTTTTCACACCAAGGCCCCAGCTGGTCGTTATGAAAAGCCCTTGATGTAAGTGTTACTTTATCTGCCTGTTCTTTCAATGCGCGGATAATTTTCGGGTGACGATGACCTTGATTAACCGCAGAATAGGCACTTAACATATCCAAATATTTCTTTCCTTCAGGGTCCTTTACCCATACTCCTTCTGCTTCCGCAATAACAATCGGTAGCGGATGATAATTATGAGCACCATATTTATCTGCTAGCTCCATTAATCTTTCGGATAATTGTTCCTTCATTTTTCTCCCCCTCTCATTCAATAGTTTATCATATCCTCACGAGAGCTCAACTGGGCAATCATATGCCGCGTTCCGGAAATTTACACTTTTTTAAAATGTAAAACGAAAGTCTTCAAAAGGAGGGAAATTGCGCCAAGAAGTGCAGGAAAGTTTAGCGCCTCTGAAAATTCTCGATATTTATCCTGACACGTTTGGCATTGTACCACAGTCAACTTGGAGCTCCTCGTCAAAAAATTCCCCATCCTTTCCTAAACATGTTTGGCAATGGTAATTCCGTCACCCCAAGCTCCTAAACATAAATTCTCCATACAGCCAATTGCAGAAAAACTCAAGCTTTTTCCCGAACTTCTTGAAATCCTCTTTTAACAAATAAAAAGTATAGCATCTATATACTATACTGTTGTAAAGCAACGATATTCCGAATCATCAAAAATTTCATGGAGCAAATCGACGAAATTAAATCCTTATACAGCGACTATTTCTTCTGAATCATACCTTCATTCTTTTTTGATTCTTCAATCCACTCGGTAAGTTTTTCTTTCAGCGAATTAAACCCTTGACTGGATGAAGCAAGTAACTCTTCCAAATGATCTTTATTATATTCCTTATGACGGGGATTTTTTTCATTATGGTCCGAATCGGTAACCGCCTTTAATGATAAACTAATTTTTCCGCTCTCTTCATCAATCGCTATAACTTTAACAGAAACCTCATCGCCTACTTCTAAATAATCATGAATATCTTTTACATACCCATTGGTTATCTCAGAAATATGAATAAGTCCTTGCCGATCCTCACCGATTGCAATAAACGCACCATACGGCTGTATCCCTGAAACTTTTCCTTTTACAATACTACCCACTTCAATTTTTTCATTCATGAAAACACTCCTAAGTCTAAAATCCATTATAATATTTTACCATATACAAAATTGTTTTTCAAAACTTGGTTACAACTTCTTGCAATTTTAATAAGTTTAAATTTCTAAAAAATGTCACTATTTTAAATGCAATCAAGAAACAAATTATAGTATAATTAACTTAGAAATATGACAATAGGAGGGGAGAAAGATGCTTACAATTGGACAAAAAATAATGGAATGTCGAGAAAATTTTAATATGTCTCAAGAAGAACTGGCAATGCGGATTCGAAAAAGTTTAAAAATGGTTCAACAGTTGGAAGAAAATCAAATGATCCCTGATCAAGATACCCTTTTTAATTTATCCAGTGTATTGGATATTCCAATTTCAGACCTGATCGATTGCTGTAATGAACAAAAAATACTTCATTAATCAAGAATTTTTTTCAAGATATGTATATATTTAGTCATTTAAGGCTAAACTACAACTACTAGGCTTTCAAGTATTCCCCCCTTTTTGATGTGGACAACCTATTTTGGTTTGTCCTTTTTTATTTGCCTTTTATCCGAACAACTTAGCTTCTGGAGGGAAAAAATTGTGGTTACGCCATTAATCAACACGAAAAAATACATTAATGTCAGAGAAATTAATGGAATTGATTTTTACTATGAACATTATCAAAACCGAAATGCAACAAAAACCCTATTTTTCATTCATGGTTTCCTTTCATCAAGTTTTAGTTTTCGCTACGTAATTCCTGAATTAATGGATTCATATGAAATTGTTTCAGTTGACTTCCCCCCTTTTGGCAATAGTGGAAAAACGTTGGACTTCACTTATTCTTATAAAAATATAACTGTATCGCTGTTAAAATTAATTCATGTTCTAAACTTAAAAAATGTTTCGATCATTGGTCACTCGATGGGCGGACAAATTGGTCTTCATATGCTTTATCAAAGTCCGGAAACTTTTGAAAAGGCGGTCTTGTTGGCAGGTTCCGCGTATTTAAAACAGGTTCGAAAATCGCTTATTGCCCTCAGTTATTTGCCGTTTTCCGGTATGTTTGTGAAAAGATGGTTAATCAAATCAGGCGGTGTTGAAGGAAATTTAGCCAAAGTGGTTTATAATAAATCTATTATCACCGATGAAATGGTAAAAGGATATTTGGAGCCTTTTATCAAATATGACAATATATTCCGTGCCCTAGCAAAATTTATTCGTGACCGAGAAGATGACCTGCCGCAACCAATTCTAAAAAAAATAAAGACTCCGATCCTCCTTGTTTGGGGAGATTCCGATAAAATTGTACCTATTGTCGTCGGTAAACGGTTGAAAAATGATTTGCCGGACTCAGAATTAGTTATTTTGCCAAAAACCGGACATCTCATCCCTGAAGAAAGACCAGAACGAACGGTTGAACTGATAAAAAAATTTATTCAATAATATAGGTTTTGGGTGGCTTGTTAAAACTGGACATCTAATACTAATCCGGTCAACTGAAAAAAATAAAGGCTTTGCGTGGCTGAATCGGGAAACCGGATATCTATTCTGACCAGCTATTGAACTGATTAAATTTTGCTCAGGCTCAATCGGGTAGCTTGCCAAAACCGGCATTTTCTTTTTACAGATAGACCAGAATAAACAATTTATTATAATCGAATTGAATGTGTTATGATTAGAGAAAAAATGGGGGGGAATGAACATGAAAGAATTTGATACATTTATAGAACGGAAAGGCACAGACTCCGTGAAGTGGAATGCTTTAAAAACCATTTACGGTACGGATGACCTGCTGCCTATGTGGGTGGCCGATATGGACTTTGCCTCACCGCCGGAAGTTATTGAAGCCTTAGAAGCACGGGCCCGTCATGGTGTTTTTGGATATGGGCAAGCTTCACCGGATGTTTTCCAAGCTGTAAAAAATTGGGTTCATAAGCGGTACCAATGGGATCTTGAAGAAAAATGGCTTCTTCCCAGTCCCGGTGTCGTAACCTCTTTGGGTTTCGCCATCCAGGCTTTGACGGCAGAAGGCGATAAAATCTTAATCCAAACACCGGTATATCATCCTTTTTACCATATGATTGAAAATAATCACCGCATCGTTGTGAAAAATCCATTACTTTTACATAATGGAAAATATGAAATCGACTTTGCAGATTTTGAAGCAAAATTAAAATCCGGGGTAAAGCTGTTTATTATATGTAATCCGCATAATCCGGTCGGACGTGTTTGGCGTCGAGAAGAGTTGGAGAAACTCGGAGACCTTTGTCATAAATATGGTGTTAAAATTGTTTCAGATGAAATTCATGCCGACATTATTTATAAACCAAATCAACATATTCCGATTGCCAGTTTAAGCTCGAATTTACAAGAATTGACCATTACCTGCATCGCACCGAGTAAAACGTTTAATATTCCGGGCTTACAGGCGTCATTAATGATCATTCCCAATGCTGAATTGCGTAAAAAGGTGCAAACTGTACAAGGAAGAATTAGTTTTCACGGACTGAACATATTTGGTCGTGTCGCACTAGAAGCCGCATATAAACACGGTGAAGCGTGGCTTGAAAACTTGCTTACCTACTTACAAGACAATCGCGACTATGCGCTGCAGTTTATTGAACAGGAAATTCCGTCGGTGAAGGCCATCTCCCCGGAAGGAACGTATTTACTGTGGATTGACTGTCGCAGCCTCGGGTTATCTGACAACGATTTAAAAAAATTGTTGGTAGAAAAAGGAAAATTAGCTTTGGAACCGGGCGGCAAGTATGGTGTCGAGGGTGAAGGATTTGTCCGGATGAATATCGGCTGCCCGCGATCATTGCTGGAAGATGGGCTGGGACGTTTAAAAAAGGCTTTATCTTAAACTTGGTTTAAAGCGAGGTCGCCAGAAAACTTGACTGTAGAGTGGCTCGATGAACAAGCTTTTGCGAGAACTTATAGAGTGGCTCGATGCAGATTTTTATAAAATTGGTCTCGAATACTTTTTCGAAAATTCGCCTGTATTTGTCCTTTAAAATCTGATACAGCATAAATAAAAGGGGTGTCCGAAAAGTCATTTTTTCGACTTTTGGATGCCCCTTTCATGCTTTAAAAGATTGAAACATCATATGTTTATTAGGGGATTTCTACTTTCCGGACAACCCCTTCATCGTTTTCTCCCCGTTTCATCCAAATTCTGTTTAATTTGCTCTTCTAATTCCTTTGTCCGCAGTTCTTCCTTTTTAGAGTATTTAATAATCCAAAGAAAAGTGAGGATGCAAAAAATCAAAAAGATTGCAAATGAAATTAGCGCCGGAATATATTCTGATTTATCTTCCGGAAAATAGAGATAAAGCATCCTAAAACACCCCTAATATTCGTTCAATTTCTATAATTATAGCAATTTTTCAGATACGTTGTAAAGAAAACTCGGCGACTGCCAAGCCTTAAAGCGATGGCAGAGCCGTAGTTGGGCTTATGCGTTAGGAAAGTAGAAATTGAAAAATTTATACTTTCCTATTAGCTATTAGCCAAAAAAGGAAATCGGGTCGCTACCGATACAAATAGTCGACCCTTCCATATGATTATTCGGCGACAGTAATTTTCTCAATTACAACATTTTCAATTGGACGGTCTCCGGCACCGGTCGGAACGGTAGCGATTTTATCAACAATATCCATCCCTTCGATAACTTGCCCAAATACAGTATGACGGAAATCGAGCCATGGTGTCCCGCCGTTTTGTTGATAATGCTCTATAATTTCATCCGGATAACCGGCACGTTTCATTTGATCGGCAAAACCCGGATCCATATCTTGTTTTTGTACAATAAAAAATTGGCTTCCGTTCGTATTCGGCCCGGCATTCGCCATACTTAAAGCTCCACGGAAATTGAACAAGTCCGGGGAAAACTCATCTTCAAACGAATGACCGTAAATACTTTCCCCACCCATACCGGTTCCGGTCGGGTCTCCTCCTTGAATCATGAAATCTTTAATCACACGATGGAAAATAATCCCTTCATAATAACCATTTTTTGCATGGGTAACGAAATTTTCCACTGTTTTTGGCGCATATTCAGGAAATAATTTCAATTTAATTGTCCCTTGATTGGTCACCATTTCAGCGACAATTTCATTTGCTTGCACTTCCGGAGTAAATTGTGGATACATTTTTTCGCTCATTCCTTCATCTCCTTAATTAATGGGATTCAACCCGATAAGTCAAAATATTATGTAAAGTTTCCTCGCATGAATCGCCACTTTTTTCCTTTACCTTTCTGTATGGTAAAACATCTGAATCACATTATCAAGTTTTCTTAACTTTATATTTGATTTTTTAGGCTTATCTTTTGAAAAATATCTCGTTTTGATCAAATCGCAAACTTATCCAATGGTAGTTTTGTTAACAGGAAATTTTTTCCTATAGGCACATTTTTATCCCTTTAAAAATAAAATATTTTATCGTTGCAAAGAAGGGGTGTTTATCAATGTGCGGTATTACAGCTTGGATTGACTTCCGAAAAAATTTAAAAGGTGAATATGATACGGTAAGAAAGATGACGGAAACATTATCAAAGCGCGGACCCGATGACACAAATATTTTTATTGATTCACATGTCGCTTTCGGTCATAAACGATTAGTTGTTGTCGACCCAATCGGAGGCCGGCAGCCGATGACAAAAATATTCGAAGGCAAAACCTATACAATGATTTATAATGGTGAGTTATATAATACTGAAGACATTCGGCGAGAGTTGATAAAAAGAGGCCATCAGTTCAAAGGCCATTCGGATACAGAAGTGTTACTTACCTCTTATATTGAATGGAAGGAAGATTGTGTCCGCCATTTGAACGGAATTTTTGCCTTTGTCATTTGGGATGAAGCAGAAGAAAAAATCTTTGCAGCGCGTGATCGGCTTGGAGTAAAACCATTTTTTTACAGTGAAAAGGGCAGTTCTTTAATTATTGGTTCGGAAATAAAAGCGATTCTTGCCCATCCGGATGTTGAGGCAAAAATTGGCTTTGACGGATTATCGGAAGTCTTAGCTTTAGGACCTTCCCATACTCCAGGACATGGCATTTTTAAAGGAGTCATGGAATTGCGCCCGGCCCATGCCCTCACTTTTACCCGGGATGGCTTGAAAGTTTGGCGTTATTGGCAGGTGAAAAGTGAGCCACACCCGGATTCTGTGGATGAGACGGTTGAAAAGGTACGTTCTCTAGTGAGAGATGCCGTTGTTCGTCAGCTTGTTTCCGATGTGCCGGTCTGTACATTTTTGTCCGGCGGTGTGGACTCCAGCGCAATTACCGCGATTGCGGCGGAGCATTTTGCCAAAGAAGGAAAAGGCCGACTTCACACGTACTCCATTGATTATGAAGGGAATGACCAGTATTTTCATGCAACTGAATTTCAACCAAACTCAGATGCTAAGTACATCCAGTTGATGTCAGATACATTTCATACGGTCCATCATAGATGTGTAATTTCCAATGATGAGCTTGTTGAATACTTAACAGAGGCAGTCCTTGTCCGTGATTTACCCGGAATGGCAGACATTGATTCTTCCTTGTTATGGTTTTGCCGGGAAATAAAAAAGGATTTTGTTGTAAGTCTTTCAGGAGAATGTGCCGATGAAATTTTTGGCGGCTATCCGTGGTTTCATAAAACACATGAGCTTTCATCCAGCCAATTTCCGTGGATGCGATCAATTAATGCTCGTAATCATTTATTGAGTGAAGGGTGGCGTCAAAAATTAAACATCAATGAATATATCGAGGCTCGGTACTTAGAATCGGTAACAGAAACGCCGCTACTCAATGGAGAATCTGCTGATGAGGTGGGGCGCCGGCAATTATTCTATTTAAATATGATATGGTTCATGACAACCTTGCTTGAGCGGAAAGACCGGATGAGTATGGGGGCGAGCCTCGAGGTCCGCGTCCCGTTTGCCGATCACCGGCTTGTCGAGTATGTTTGGAATATTCCATGGGAAATGAAAACATTGGGCGGTCATGAAAAAGGCATATTGCGGAAGGCTTTGGAGGACATTTTACCAAATGAAATCCTTTATCGTAAAAAAAGTCCGTATCCGAAAACCCATAATCCGGGTTATACAAAAGGAGTTATCCGATGGCTTGAAAGTATTTTAGCAGACAAAAGTTCTCCACTCCATGAATTTTTCAAGAAAGAAACGCTTTTGGAATTGGTTCAGTCCGGTGGGGAAAAATTTGACGTCCCTTGGTTCGGGCAACTAATGACCGGTCCACAGCTTCTCGCCTTCCTCGCCCAGTTCCATGTATGGTTTAAGGAATATGGGGTGACGGTGGTAGAGTAAGATGATTATATGAGGTGCATGGCAATTTTTCCTTATAAAATCGGTCAAAGCCGGAAATTATGTTTGCGAGACCGTTTCGCAAATAAAGTTAGAAGATTACTTATATTTTATGTTTTGATTAGCGCCCAAAAAGGTTTGATGAAAAGATTTTCAACAAATATCGTGTGGACTTTACCGAGATGCAATTTGAGCGTTCTTTTTTGAATAATGGACTGTTTCGGTTTATATAATTCCAGTCCAAAAGCATAGGCAAATCCTTCATATTAGAGGGATTTTTTTTGATGTTGGTAAAAGGTTTTTCTTTTACTTTCGAAATTTCCATCCGCGCAAAAGCCTTTTATTTTGTCATTTTGCAAATACACGCTAATATGATAAATAGAAGTATCAAACTGAAGGGAGTACTAAAATGGATACCTCAATTCAAATTGGTTCGATCGTCCGTGCACATAAGAAAACGGGGACATATATCGGGGAAGTTACTGCGATAAAAGAAAACGATTATTTAGTCCGCATTCTAGCTGTTATCAAACATCCGATGCAAGGTGATCTTCATCATCCAAAACAAGCGGATGTACCGTTTTTCCATGAACGGAAAGCGTTAAGCTACCGTGAACAAACCCCTGTCCCGAAGAATATGGTTAAACTTTATGATGGCGAGGTTCCGGAATACAAGGAATCATTAAAGGCCGCATATGATAAGTTGAAAAGTGAATTAGAAGCAGATGATTCTTTGTTTGCCGAAAAAAGCTTACGGTGTCTGGAAGAATTAGCGAAGGAGTATTTTTAATAACTAAATTTGCTTATGCTATTGGAACTGAAGTAAATAATTGAGATTCCCATTCTAATTTCGTCGCTAAACTTGAGCATCTCTCGGCTCAAAATGGCGACGAGAACGAATCTCGTCGTCAAAATTGCGCTTTTTCCAAATCAAAATGGTGACGAGAATAGGTTTCGTCGCCAAAAAATGGGGGTTTCCGCCTCAAAATGATGACGAGATTGAGGCTCGTCGCCAAAAAATGGGGGTTTCCGCCTCAAAATGGCGACGAGAATAGGTTTCGTCGCAAAAAAATGGGATTTTCCGCCTCAAAATGATGACGAGATTGAGGCTCGTCGTCAAAAAATGGGGTTTTCCGCCTCAAAATGGTGACGAGAACGAATCTCGTCGTCAAAAAATGGGGTTTTCTGGCTCAAAATGGCGACGAGAATAGGTTTCGTCGCCAAAAAATGGGGTTTTCCGCCTCAAAATGGCGACGAGATTTGGTTTCGTCGCCAAAAAATGGGGTTTTCCGCCTCAAAATGGCGACGAGAACGAATCTCGTCGTCAAAATAGTGCTTTTTCCAACTCAAAATGGTGACGAGAACGAATCTCGTCGCCAAAAAATGAGGTTTTCCGCCTCAAAATGGTGACGAGAATAGGTCTCGTCGCCAAAAAATGGGGTTTTCCGCCTCAAAATGGCGACGAGAATAGGTCTCGTCGTCAAAATTGGGCTTTTTTCACTTAAAAACGGTGACGAGATTGAGGCTCGTCGCCAAAAAATGGGGTTTTCCGCCTCAAAATGGTGACGAGATTTGGTTTCGTCGCCAAAATTGCGCTTTTTCCAACTAGAAATGGTGACGAGATTGAGGCTCGTCGTCAAAAATGAAAGGTTTTCGACCAAAAATGACGACGAGATTTGGTTTCGTCGCCAAAATTGAGAGGTTTTCGACCAAAAATGACGACGAGATTAGGTTTCGTCGCCAAAAATATGAGATTTTCGACCAAAAACGGTGACGAGAACAAGCCTCGTCGCCAAAATTGAGAGGTTTTCGACCAAAAACGGTGACGAGAACTGGCCTCGTCGCCAAAAAATGGGGTTTTCCGGCTCAAAATGGCGACGAGAACGAGGCTCGTCGTCAAAATAGGGCTTTTCCCAACTAAAAATGGTGACGAGAACGAGGCTCGTCGTCAAAATAGGGCTTTTCCCAACTAAAAATGGTGACGAGAACCTGGCTCGTCGTCAAAATAGGGCTTTTCCCAACTAAAAATGGTGACGAGAACGAGGCTCGTCGTCAAAAATACGACTTCCTCGCCCAAAAACAGCGACGAGATTCGCTCTTATCGCCAAAAAATACCACATTTAGATAAAAAACGACCAATATTTCGAAACCCGAAAGTCTTTATTTAATATGAAAAACTATGTATAATAGTTAGAGATACGAAATATTTTATGAAGGTGATCACGATGAAACCAGAAAAGAGAAACTTATTAATTATGTGGGTCGCCAATTTTTTAGTTGCTTCCAGTACAACGATGATTATGCCGTTTCTATCCCTTTACATTAATACAATGGGGGATTTTACAACAGAATACGTCCAAAAATGGGCAGGATATGTGTTTGGTATCACGTTTTTAACTGCATTTATTTTCTCACCCATATGGGGACGGGTTGGCGATAAGTATGGATACAAGACCGTTTTACTAATAACAGGATTTGGGATTGCCATTAGTCTTTTCTTTATGGGCTTTATGCATACTGTCCACCAACTGTTTATTCTTAGATTTATTATGGGGGCGGTCACCGGGTTTATCCCAACATCACTAGCGATGATTGCAGCTCAAACACCGAAGAAAAAAGTTGGTGAGGTTCTGGGACTCCTGCAAACAGGGAACGTAACCGGTTCTCTCTTTGGGCCACTTATCGGCGGATTGCTGGCCGATCAATTTGGCTTTAAATATACATTTATCTATACAGCCATTGCTATATCGGTAGCTTCCTTGTTTGTTATTTTTGGAGTAAAAGAGGTTCGGCAAACAGAGAAAAAAGCCAAAACAAAAGAATTTACGAGACGGGAAGTCCTTGAATTTATTTTTCAAAAGAAAGTATTGTTTACAGTCATGATTATTTCACTGCTAGTCCAAGTAGCCAACTTCACTATTCAGCCGCTCTTGGCAATCTATGTCAATGAGTTGGCACATACGGAAAGTGTAGCCTTTTTAGCCGGACTTGCTTTTTCAGCAACCGGTTTTGGGAATTTACTGGCAACACGGCGTTGGGGTAGACTTGGAGACAAAATTGGCTATGAAAAAGTAATTATGGCTTTACTGATCGGTGGGGCCATTGTATTTATCCCTCAAGGAATGGTAACAGCCTTGTGGCAACTTGTGATCTTGCGCTTTTTGTTCGGTATGGTAACAGGAGGAATTATTCCTTGTATGACCGCTTATATCCGGCAAGTGGCACCGTTACAAGTTCAAGGTGAAGTGAACGGTTATAATGTCAGCTTCCGATTTTTAGGAAATGTCATTGGACCGGTATTAGGTGGAACCATTTCGGGATTTATCGGCATCCATTCTGTGTTTTTTGTAACAAGCGGCATCCTATCCTTCGCTTTCTTCCTCTTACTTTGGAGTGTAAAAAGAGACCAAAAAGATCTAGAACAAGGCAATTTCAGTACTTTGAATTAATTTTTCACTATTTCTCAGCAAATGTTAAGAAGGAAAAACTCAACTTTAGGGCGAATATAGATATATACCAGTGAAACTTCCATTAGTGGGCTTTTGTTTGTCCCCACCTATCGTCTTTGGAAGCTCGAAAATCCTGGGTGTGGGTCTTGACTCGCCGTTCAAGTGGGATAAAAAGTTTTTTAAGGGGGGAAGTACTTGTATTCAAAAGGATTGACAGATAGTTTAGGAATTGAAATAAAAATTTTAGAAAAAGGATTTGTAACTGCGACAATGCCGGTGGATGATAGAACGAGACAGCCGCTGGGGTATCTTCACGGAGGTGCCTCGGTTGCGCTGGCTGAAACAGTTGCAAGCGTCGGAGCCTATCTGCTGATTGATCAAGAAAATGAAACATGTTTTGGTCTGGAAATTAACGCAAATCATGTTCGTTCAAAAAGAGAAGGAATCGTTACGGCAGAAGGGAAAGTCTTGCATCAAGGCCGGACCACCCAAATTTGGGAAATCCAAATCAAAGATGAAGAGGACAAACTGATTTGTATCTCAAGATGCACGATAGCAGTTGTGCCTCTAAAGCATGACTAGCTTCCTTTGCCCAAAAGTAACATGATTTATATGGAGGATTGCGGATTAGCATTTCCATTTTACAAAAGTATGTTATAAAGTGAAGCTTCCATCAGTGGACCTCTCCACTGATGGTTAATTAACCCAATCGGTGATTCAGTAACATTACTTTCAACTTTCATTATTTTATAATCGCCACGTTCAATATGGGTGATGATCCCCTCAAAGTTCAGAAATTTCCCCTAACTAAGCTGAATGAACTGCATTTGAAAAATCATCTCAAGTGTGACCATGAAATAAGGGCGTGTCTTTATTATCTAAAAGGCTGATCCAGTAACCAAAATTCATTTCCTTGAGCAATGATAAATTTATCAAGCCATTCTTGAAATGTATAATTAAATTTTTTTGAACCATCCGACAAGAAAGGTATTGTCCCCCATTTTTAAGATCCTGAATGTTCACGACTAATCGGCATTGTCTAATAAATGACCAATCGGATATGTATCCTTGATTTTCAAGTTATTCACACAGAAATTTTTCCCTTCAAAAATTTTATCCAAAGAATATAATTCAAGTAATGCCCGGCTACCTTTATAATCATCGGTAAACAGTTCTGCTCCTTTAGATATTTTTAAAAATTGAAGATAATCCACCGGTAATGGAATACTACTATATTTTTTTAGTTCTTCATCAGTACAGGCAAGGTAAAACTTTACTTTTGAGAGAACTACATTTCCAAAATAAGTGTTCCGATACAGTGCACTATTTTTATCCAACCTATTTTTTAATGAATTTATTAATTTTTCTATATATACTTCATTTTCCATATGGATGTTCACCTTAATTCTTATAATGGAAACGCTATTTTGTTATCCTTGCGAGAAAATTACACAATAAATTATTCCTTAAAGAAAACTCGGCGATTGCCGAGCCTTTAGGCGAAAGCAGAGCCGTAGTCAGC